>Ga0255752_10000116_pt1 | contig 93333 bp, 101 predicted proteins | sample 011ome_25_FD_179952 | JGI IMG/M metagenome (GOLD analysis project Ga0255752, IMG submission 179952) | Coastal salt marsh microbial communities from the Groves Creek Marsh, Skidaway Island, Georgia - 011512CT metaG (version 2) | ecosystem: Environmental > Aquatic > Marine > Intertidal zone >...
TGATCATGTAACCTTAAAAAAGGTTCCATTGTTCAGGAATAACATATTTGTAGTGAAAAAGAATTACATACCAGTTTGCCTGATGACAATAGCAGTTTGGTACCACCTGATCCCATCTCGAACTCAGCAGTGAAACGAACTAACGCCAATGGTAGTGCAAGGTCTCCTTGTGTGAGAGTAGGTAATCGTCAGGCTTTTTTCTTTAAAAGGCTCTCAGAGATATCTGAGGGCCTTTTTTTTGTATTAAAATAACAAAATGGATATTAGTGAAATCTCAGATCGAATGGAACTTGAAAAGCTTGTTACTGATTATGCAACTGCTGTCGATACTAAAAATTTTCAAGAGTTCAATAATTTATTCACAAAAGATGCTCATATTGATTACACTGCAGTTGGTGGAATAGCAGGTAATCTTCAAGAAATTATTCAGTACCTGGAAACGGCATTAGATCATTTTCCAAATTATCAACATTTAATTTCAAATATTTCTCTTACATTGGATGGTGATTTCGCTTCTGGAAAAGTCATGTGTTTTAATCCCATGCAAACAGAAGATGATCAAGTCTTTTTTTTAGGTATGTGGTATCAAGACACTTATAAAAAAATAAATAATCAATGGTTCATTGCATCGAGAGTTGAGGAGAGCTCTTGGTCACATAATGTTCCCAGTTATATCAATACCAAGCCCAAAAAATGATTGTTGGTCTTACTGGCGGTATAGGATCCGGCAAATCGGCAGCAGCAAATTTTTTTCACAGTGAAGGCGTGACTGTTGTCGATGCAGATCATCTGGCTAGAGAAGTTATTGAACAAAATACCCCAGGATTCCAAAGCATAGTAGATTATTTTGGCTCTAATATTCTTGGCGAAGATGGTTCTATTGATAGAGCACAGTTAAGGAAAGAAATCTTTAATGACAAAGAGAAGAAAAAGGTTTTAGAGTCTATCACTCATCCCATGGTTAGAGATTTAATGGCTGAAAGAATAGCAGCATCAACATCTCCATATTCAATTGTTATGGTCCCTTTGATTTTTGAAACTAATAGTATGAGTGCCTACAACAGAATCCTAGTTATTGACTGTGATTCAAAACTTCAGCTTGAAAGAGCCACTCTTCGTGATGATAATTCGAGTGAGCAGATTCAAAAAATTCTAGACTCTCAATGTTCCAGAACAGAAAGGCTAAGCATTGCTAATGATGTTATACCCAACAATGATTCCTTGGAAAATTTAAAAACTAGATCGCTAGCAATGCATAAATTTTATTTAGGCCTGTGTAAAAAATGAAAAAAGATTGTCCTCAATGTAAAAAAGAAGCTGATTTAGGACCAGCTAATATCTATAGACCGTTTTGTTCAGAAAAATGTAAATTGATTGATTTTGGTACATGGACCAATGAAGAGAAGTTAATTAGCAGACCGATTGAATCAGAAGATTTTTACGAAGACTAAGCTTTAATTTTTTACACCATCCTCCATTCACCTGTTTCTATTAGGGGCTCAGCTTTTTTATATTTTAATTCCTTGATCTCTTTGCCATTAGTGATTTTTACAATTTCATTTCTTTTTAATTTTGGCTCATCCAACTTGATTGTCTCAACTTTAGAAAATTGTTCAGGTTCGTAGCTCTGTTCATTGCCTATAACTGGTTCAATTTTTTCTTGCTGAAGTTTCATTTCTCTATTTTGCTGGGCTTCGCGGGATCTTGCTTCTAGCTCTTGTATCTCTTCTTCGCTTGCAAGCTCCAACCTAAATAAAACTTTAATCGCTTCGCTATTAATTTCATTTAACATCACTTCAAACATCTCAAAGGCTTCACGTTTATATTCATTCTTAGGGTTTTTTTGAGCATATGCTCTTAAGCCAACACTCTGTCTTAAATGATCCATTTCAGCCAAATGATCCTTCCAATGGACATCAAGAATTTGTAACATTACTTGTTTTTCAAGTTGAGCTAGATTATCTCCAATCTTTAGGTATTTTTCTTTATATTTTTTTAATGCGCTATCCGCAATCAGACTAGCAATTGTTACAGGTGTTAACTTTTTATCATTCTTAACTTTCATTGAAATATTTTCTTCAATGAAGAAATGATCTAAGAGAAACTTGTCTAATTCTTCAAGTCTCCACTGACTCTCAACTGAATCCAAGGGCACGAAATCATTAGAGACGGCATGCATTTCATCGTTAATTAATTCATTTATTGCTTCAGAAATATTATCTTCATTGAGAAGTTGATTTCTTAATGAATAAATTGCCTGTCTTTGATCATTTGCAACATCATCATATTCCAATAGATTTTTCCTAATATCAAAATTTCTACTCTCTATTCTTTTTTGTGCATTTTCTATACCACGAGAAAGCATCTTATGTTCAATATGATCATCCCCCATTCCTATTCTTTCAAATAGACTTCTTCGACTATCAGATATAAATAATCTTAGTAAGTCGTCTTCTAAAGATAAGAAAAACTTTGAATAACCAGGATCTCCTTGCCTGCCTGATCGACCTCTTAGCTGATTATCAATTCTGCGAGATTCATGTCTCTCAGTTCCAAGAATATGTAGACCACCAGCATCCAGGACTATTTGATGTCTTTTTTCCCAGTCACCATCACCTATATTCTCTTTACCCCCCAATACAATATCTGTGCCTCTTCCGGCCATATTTGTAGCTATTGTAACTACACCGGGGCGCCCAGCATTTGCAATAACTTCTGCCTCTTTTTCATGTTGTTTTGCGTTAAGAACTTGATGAGAAATATTTTTTTGATTCAGTAGAGAAGAAACTCTTTCCGATGACTCAACTGAGGCTGTACCAACTAATATTGGAGCGTCTTTTTTACGCAAGACTTCTATTTCTTCTATCAAAGCTTTAAATTTTGCTTTTTGAGTAAGAAAAACTAAATCATCATTATCTTCTCTAGCCATTGGTTTATTCGTTGGGATAATTGAAACATTTAAGCCATATATTTCTGCAAACTCAGCCGCTTCTGTATCAGCAGTACCTGTCATGCCAGAAAGTTGATCAAACAGTCTGAAGAAGTTTTGGTAAGTAGTGGATGCAAGGGTTTGAGATTCTCTCTGGATAGGTGTATTTTCTTTGCATTCCAGAGCTTGATGAATACCTTCACTCATTCTTCTGCCTGGCATTGTTCTTCCAGTATGCTCATCAATCAATAAAACTTCTTGATCTCTTACCAAGTAGTGAATATTTTTTTTAAACAAAAACGCAGCTTTTAACGTTGCATTTACATAACGCATAATCTTTAAATTACTTACTGAATAGAGGCTATCTTCTGATTGAAGTAGACCTAATTCTTCAAGATGTCTTTCAACAACCATGTATCCATCATCAGTTAGTTCGATTGACCTGTTTTTTTCATCAATAATATAGTGACCTTTTTCATCGTCATGCAGTGGTTCATCTTCAGTGCCTTCTCTCAATTGCTCTCTTAAATTGGGTATAATTTTTTTAATCTGCACGTAATAGTCTGCGCTTTCATTTGAGGGGCCAGAAATAATTAAAGGTGTTCGAGCTTCATCAATGAGAATCGAATCCACTTCATCAACAATCGCAAAATCTAACGAGCACTGGACTTTATCTTCGGTACGAAGAGCCATATTATCTCTTAAGTAATCAAAGCCCAGCTCCCCATTGGTGGCATAGATAACATCGCATTGATAGGCTAATTTTTTTTCTTCGAATGATTGATTTGAATAGATTACTCCAACAGTTAACCCAAGTGCTTCATAAATAGGTTTCATCCAATCAGCATCTCTTTGGGCAAGATAGTCATTCACTGTAACTAATATAACTTTTTTGCCATTTACTGCATTTAAGTAGGCGGGGAGGGTGGCAACTAAAGTTTTTCCTTCTCCAGTTTTCATTTCAGCGATATTCCCCTCTGAAAGAGCTATTCCTCCAAGCATTTGAGAATCAAAGTGTCTTAAACCAATTGTTCTCACACTTGCTTCACGAGTTGCAGCGAAAGTATGAGCCAATAGATTAAAGCTTGAATCTTTTGAGGATTCCTTAAATTTTTTCCTAAGGCTAGCTAAATCACTGTCACTCAGTTTTTGGTAATCTGGCTCAAGATCGTTAATTTGATCTACAGATATCTTCATGCGTTTCAACGAACGTTGATTACTGCTTCCAAATATTTTGGTTAAAAATGACATGAGTTTAATCTTTTAAAATAATATTGTTCTATTCAGGGCTATATTGCATCACCAAACGGAGCTCTTGCATATGATATAGGGGCAACTGATGAATCTTCAAATGTGACTACCTCCCAAGCATCTTCAGATGCCAATATTTTTCTTAATAATTCGTTGTTAAGAGAGTGACCAGATTTATAACCTGAAAACTGACCGATAAGATTGTGTCCAAGCAGATATAAATCACCAATAGCATCGAGCATTTTATGTTTTACAAATTCATCATCAAATCTAAGGCCTTCTTCGTTGAGAATACCATCTTCTCCAAGAACAATTGCATTATCAGCACTGGCCCCTAATGCCAATCCTTGAGACTGAAGGGCATCCTTGTCTTTCACTGATCCAAAAGTTCTGGCCCTGCAAACCTCTTTTACAAAGGAAGTAGATGAAAAATCAATTGATGATTTTTGAGCATGCTTTTTTATGGTTGCATCATCAAAGTCAATCTCAAATGAGACTTTGAAACCATCAAAGGGTTTAATAGCTGCGTATGTATCTCCGCGTTCAACTCGAACCTCTTTTTTTACTTTAATAAATTTTTTTAATTTATCTTGTATCTCTAATCCAGCTGATTGAATCAAAAACACAAATGGGCTTGCGCTACCATCCATAATTGGAATTTCAGGACCATCAACTTTAATGACGCAGTTATCGATCCCTAAGCCTGCGATTGCAGAGAGGAGGTGTTCGATAGTCCCGATTTTATAGCCTTCTTTAAAAAGAGCTGTTGAAAGGGTCGTATCTCCAACATATTCAAAAATAGCTGGAATGCTTATTTCAGGATCTAAGTCTGTTCTAATAAAAGTTATGCCCGCATCAATAGGAGCAGGCAAAAGCTCCAATGTCATATCTTTACCGCTGTGAAGGCCGACACCAACAGCTTTGATAGGATTTTTTATGGTTCTTTGGTTAAGCATTAAATTAATTCAAAGATAGTATTAAGTTCGGTTATTGTAAATGAATTTTATGCTAACTTCTGCCTAGCTATCTCAAAAAGTATTACCCCTGTAGCAACAGAAACATTCAAGCTGTTGATGGTCTTATTCTTTGATAAAGTACATATCTGAGAGCATTTTTCTAAAGTTTTCTCTCTCATGCCTTCTTCTTCAGAGCCCATAATCACAAGAATGGGTTTATTTAGATCTAAATCAGTATGCATTGCATCTGCATGTTCACTTGTTCCCAAGATAAGATAGCCCAGCTTCTCAAAGTGCTTCAAGCTATTAATTAAGTTAGTTACCGTAAATATCTGAATCGATTCAGTGCCACCTGCAGAAACTTGTCTAACTAGCGGAGTGATTGGAGAGCAATGATGTTTGTTAATAATCACCCCGGCAACATTACTAGCTGCTGCGGATCTGATGCATGCTCCTAGGTTTCTAGGATCGATTACATTATCTATAACTAAAAATGTAGGGTTATTATGTTGAATGGTTTCTTCATATTTTTTTAGATCACTTAAGCCTAAGTTCACTTCATTTTTAAGAATAGCCTCAGGGTGCTGGCTAAGGCTTTTTTTTCTCTCTACCGAAACAGAAAGTTTTTCAGCCATTGCAATTAGGCCAAGCACTCTATCATCATTTCGATTAGCCGGGACAAAGATTTTTTTTATATTCTCTGGAGAAAGCTTTAACAGCATTTCTATACTATGAAAGCCCACCCGAAGATTTGTAGAGTTATTATTTTCCATTTGAAATTACTAGATTGATCTTTCGCTCAAGGGGAAAGATAGCAGTAATTTTAACCTTAATTTTCTGTCCAAGTTTATAAATTCCACCTCTCCTTTGTCCTTTAAGAGCGCCTCGATCTTGTAGATATTGATATCGGTCATCTGGCAAATCAGAGACGTGCAATAATCCAGAAATAAAGTATCTCTCTAAATTTATAAATAAACCAAAATCAGTCACCCCTGTTATCACACCATCCATAGAGGCACCAATTTTATTTTTTAAGTAAGAGCAAATTAAGACCTGTTCAACTTGTCTAGAGGCCTTTTCTGCTCGCCTTTCAAGTATTGAAGAATTTTCACATTCATCTTGAAGCTCGTTTTGTCTCATATTGGGTTTTTTATGAGCAAGGGAAGTATTGATTAGTCGATGAACCAATAAGTCAGGGTATCTTCTAATAGGAGAAGTAAAATGAGAGTATTGTTTGAGCTGCAACCCAAAATGACCTAGGTTATTCGTCGAATACTCTGCTCTTGCAAGAGTTTGAAGAACTAGAATCTGACCTGTGTCATCTTTCTTTGCATGAGCCTCTTTAAGACAGCTATTAATTACTTCTAACGGCGATGATTTTTTTGCAATCTGTGCTGGAACTTTAAAATGCTTTTTTAATGTCTCAAGCTTACTTGGATCTGGATCTTCATGAATTCTATAGACTCCTAAATCTAAGCGATCATGCATAAACTCAGCAGCTGATTCGTTTGCCAGCAGCATCGATTCTTCAACAAGCTTATGAGCAAAAAGAGGTTTTTTAATAATTATATTTTTTACCTCTTTATTTTTATTTAACTCAAGGATTGCTTCGATTGGATTGATTTCTAACGCTTGCCTTGATTTTCGAAGCTTAAGCCTCTTATTAGTAAGCTCATGAAGATGATTGATAGAGTCTCTCACTGCTTCATTATTTAGGTCTTTGGTCAGATTGATGTGCTTCTCTACTTGGTTATAGGTCAGTCTGGCTTGAGAATTTATAAGGCCGCTATAAAACTTATATTTTTTTCTGGTTCCATCTAGGCCAATAGACATTTCGCAAACTATAGCGCACCTATCTTCATTTGGTCTTAGCGAGCAGATCCCATTAGAAAGAATTTCTGGCAACATTGGAATCACAGTTCCAGGGAAATAAATTGAGGTTCCTCTTTTTTTTGCCTCTTTATCAAGCTTTGAATTAACCTCAACATAAAATGAAACATCTGCAATAGCTACATATAATTTATAGCCGCTTGTACTCTTAACACAATAAATAGCATCATCAAAATCCTTGGCATCTTCGCCATCAATAGTAGCAAAAGGGATGTTTCTGAGGTCTCTTCTGTATTTAGCAGACTTCTTTTTATTCGAAACAAGTTCTGCTTCTTTTAAAACATCAGAATGCCAATGGGTGGGCAGTTCATGCATTGAAATTGCATCCCGGATTGATTCTTTATACATTTAAATTATTTGGTTCTTGAAAATTGGGCCTTATAATAATAGTATCCACTCATGCAGTTTAAATTGAATAACAAGTCTATTACTTTTCTTGGATTATTTTTCCTTGCAAGTATATCACTGCATTCCTTTGCGCACATTGACGATGACATCATAGAGGCAAAACCCCAGATAGAATGTCAGTCTTGTCTCAATGAAATTGCATTAGATATAGCATCATTCTCCTTTATCACGAAGGTTGTCTATGAAAAGCTATCAAGCATTGAGATTTCTCAAAACTATTTTTTAGAACTTAAAAAATCATTTAACTCCCAAGCACCTCCCAAAATAAAAATTTAAATTTTTTTAAATTTTTATTTTTCTTACAGGAGGTTTTATGAAAATAAATAAATTTGCATTCCTTTTTATGGGTGCTGTAACGATTAATGGCTTGCTCGCAAATGATATAGAAGAAGTGATTGTTTCATCTTCTTTAATTGATCAAGCAGCAAGTGAAATTCCCAATCCACTGCATGTCATGTCAGGCAATGACATTTCGAATAATGCATCTAAAAGCCTTGGCGAAACTTTGAATGATTTGCTTGGAGTTTCCTCTGCAGATTATGGCTCTGGAGTTGGCCAACCAATTATCAGAGGGATGTCAGGATCTAGGGTCAAAATTTTAGATAATGGCCTTGTCAATCGAGATGTCTCCGGGCTTGGCGCTGATCACATTAATGATGTTGATTTGAGTAATGTCCAACAAATTGAAGTTGTTCGCGGTCCATCATCTTTGCTTTACACCAATGGAACAATTGGAGGAATTGTTAATATTGTTGATAATTCTATTGCCCAAGAAGACGTCCAAAGGCTTGTAAAGATTGGTCTCGAAACTCAATCTGTAAATGATGGTGATTCCCAAAGTTTTTTTTATCAAGATAATTTGAAGGATATCAATATCAGCTTTTCATATAAAGATTCATCTTTTGGAGATTTTGATGTACCCAATGGGTCCATTATTCATATAGAAGAGGAACATCATGAAGACCATGAAGACCATGAAGACCATGAAGACCATGAAGACCATGAAGACCATGATGAGCAAGAGGAAGAGTTAGGGTATTTAGTTAATTCTGATTTTGCATCTGAGTCACTTAAATTTGGAGCTTCAAAAACTGGTGATTGGGGCTTCATAGGCTTTTCTTTAGCAAATATCGAAAGTTTATATGGAATTCCATACCATGGTGATGAGCATGATGAGGAGGAAGAAGGGCATGAGGAACATCAAGGAGAAAGAATATTTTCAACCACTGACTCTGATAAATTTGATCTTCGAGGATCACTCAATATTAATGGAAATTTCCTTAGTTCAGTAGATTTCTTCTTCAGAGATAGTGACTACGTATTAACTGAGCAGCATGCTCAAGAAGATGATGAGCATGATGAGCATGATGAGCATGATGAGCATGAAGGGCACTCTAAGGGGCTAACAACCTTTGCTAATGACTCTATAGAGGCAGGACTGATTTTTGATCTATCTAATGATCAGTTGTCACAAAAAGTATCATTAAATTTTGTGGATGAGGATACCTCAGTCCTTGGAGCAGAGGCATTCATGAACCCGGCTTCAAGAGAGGAGCTTACCTTGGGATATTTTGCAAGCCGAGACTTTGATATTTTTCATGTAGATTTTGGTATTAGATTTGACAATATTGATAGTGAAGGTTCTGTCTCTTCAGCCCACGAAGAACATCATGAGGAGGATGAAGGGCATGATGAAGATCATGAAGAAATGGAAACATCTTTTTTTGATAAATCATTCAGCAATTCCAGCTTAGCCTTTAATTTTAGTAAATCACTCAATGATTTCATTGATTTAGATATAGGTTTTGCAAGCGTTGAAAGGGCTCCTTCGGCTGTTGAGCTTTTTATGAATGGAGCTCATTTAGCCACCGGTAGGTTTGAGGTTGGCAATGCAAATCTTAACTCTGAAAAATCAAACAACATTGATTTCACGCTTAACTTTAATTATGACAATTTCTTTGCTTCAGCAACTGTTTTTAAGAACGATGTGGATAATTATATTTATCTTAAAGATGAAACTGAAGAAGAGCATGAAGAGCATGATGAAGATCACGAAGAAGGTCATGATGAACATGCTGGTTTAATTTTAGCTAATTATCTGCAGCAGGATGCTGAATTGGATGGATATGAGATTGAATTTGGAAACACCATAATACTTTCATCTGGTGAGCTAACTTTCTCATTTGGAAGAGATGATCTGTCCGGTGAATTTTCAAGCGGTGGAAATATTCCAAGACTAAATCCAGCTCGCAATATTTTTAAATTAAAATATTTTAAAGACGATATGTCTATTGGATTGAATTTTAAGGATGTTGAAAAACAAAATGATATTGGGGCAAATGAGATTGCTACCTCTGGGTATCAGATGTTTAATGCAAATCTAACAAAATCCATAAATTTAGGAAATGAAGGGGAGCTAACGCTTACGTTTTTTGGAAATAATTTATTGGATGAGTCGGCCAGAAATCACTCATCATTTGTAAAAAGTCAGGTTCCATTACCTGGAAGAAATTATGGATTGAAATTTAATTTTAAATTTAATTAACCGCTTTTATTCTTTGCAAGGGCTCAAAACTCATAAAAAAGGTTTTGAGTCCTTTTAAACTTTCATAAACTCTATAAAATTTGTTGAGTTATTTTAATTTTGTATTTATGCCCCCCAATAATTTCAAAGTTTATCTTTTCTATTTTTTAATAATAAATTTTTCATTTGCGCAAGAAACTGAGGAAATTATTTCTGTTGCTTCATATATAGAATCCAATGAATTGAATGCCTCGCCAGTAGATGTTATTTCAGCTGAGGAATTTAAAAATTTGAGAGTGTCCACTGTGGCTGAGCTAAGCAAATACCTTAGCATTGCCTCAGGTTCTAACTTTCAAACTAATGCTTTAGATGGTGTTGATCAGGGAATGACAAATATCACTTTGCGCGGAATGGATCATGCATCAACCCTTGTGTTGATTAATAAAAAACGTCAGACCCACTCGGGAACACCCTCTGATGAAGGAGAAGGCTATATTGATATAAATATTATTCCCGAAATAGCTCTTTACAGAATTGAAATTCTAAAAGATGGGGCTACTTCACTTTATGGTTCTGATGCTGTTGCAGGAGTCATTAACTTTCAAACCTATCAGCAATTTAATGGCATGCGGCTTGCGCTTAGCAGTCAGAAAACTAGTAACTATGATCAAAGGGATAATTCTTTAGGCGCGCTATTTGGAGGTGATGCTTTTGGAGGGAGCTATGTGTTTGCCTTAAGCTCTTTGAGCAAATCTCCTCTCAATGCTTCAAGAATTCCTAGGTTTGCTGAACTGGGTCTTAGTGGTTTGGGGAATAGTTTTAAAGTTACTCAAGCAGATTCGATAGCTTCTGGTTTGTATGCTGGAAGTTATAACAAAAATCAAACAGTCCCCGATCCGAATTGTGTCGAAAATGGAGGCGTTCTAGCTGGACCAAGATGTAAATTTTTGTATGGCGAAAGGTTCAACATAGTCAATGATGAGGATCACCTAAAAGGATATCTTCACTTTACAAGATCCACTTCAAAGATTGATTATTCAGCCACTTTGCTGATGGCCAAAATTAATGTGAATGATAATCCACAATCTCCGTCTTACCCAGCTCTGTCATATTTATCTAAGAAAATTTTGCCAGGACAAGGAGGCAGCCCATTCAATGTTCCTGTGATTTGGTATGGCAGACCTTTAGGCTCTGCCTTTCCATCACCTAATTCACCCAAGGCTATTTCTCAATATCATTTTAGCAATAGATTAATTTTGGATATTTCTCAAAATTTAGATTTTGAACTTTCGTTGACTTCAAGTGAACACAAGAATAAACACAATCGACCGGATACCATTGAATCAAGATTTGAGTCTGCGATATTGGGACAAGGCGGTCCAAATGGTAATGAGCAGTGGAATATATTCTTACCTTTAGAAAATTCTGCAACCTTGATTGATTACATCAAAGGTTCTGAGACTTCTACGAAGATAGGAAGTCTTATATCCTTAGACGGGATTCTTAGAGGTCAAAAGGGCGAGACGAACTTTGCCTTAGGGTTTCAATTTAATTCAGAGGATTTGCAAATCAATTATTCTGAGATGAGTAGAGTGGCATTTGATTCTAATGGAAAATTAACTAAGGGTGCAGATTTATTATTTTTGGGAGGTGGAACAAACGTTAACACCAGCAGAAACAAACAAGCTATTTTTTTTGAAGCAAATAAAAATTTTGGCAATGCATTGGACTTAATTTTATCTGGCCGCTATGAAAGATTGGATAATGAGTCTTCATTTGACCCCAAATTTTCATTTAAATATTCAGCCTCAGAAGATCTTTTATTTAGGGGCTCTATCGGCACATCATTTACCGCCCCTTCGATGGCTCAAATGTTTTCCTCTGAGATACGTCTTGGGAGTGTTAGAGATATAGATGATTCTCCATTTGTTCGTTTAGCAGTTTTAGGAAATCCTAATTTAAAGCCTGCAACTTCAGAAAATATTAATTTGGGATTTATATGGAATATGGCTAATGAGGCAAATCTAACTATTGATTATTGGTCTATTAACTATAAGGATCGAATTGAAGCAGAGAGTGCTCAGGTTTTATTAAATACAAATCCTTTTGCAACAAGCGTAACAAGAAATCAATTTGGAGAGTTGATAGCTGTAAGCACTTCATATTTTAACGAGGAAAAAACTGAAATTAATGGCATAGATGCAGAGATAAATTTTTTTAAAGTCACCAAATATGGAGACTTTAATTTTTCCCTTAAGGCAACCCAATTGTCTAAATTTTTAACACCCGGATATCGTGACGAGGATATGAACTCAACCATGATAAACAGAGTTGGCAAGTTCAATTATGATGCCCACACCCACTCACTGCCAAAACTCCGATTAAATACATTTTTGAGCTGGACAATAAATAATTTGATGATTGGAATTAATACAAGGTATGTCGAAGGGTATTCAAATAAACGTCAAATCCCTTCATCAGCTATCAGCCTGGGTTACTCAAACTATGTCAAATCATTTTTAGTGCATGACTTTTCAATTAAAAAAACATATCAGTTTTCATTTAGTGAAATGGAAATAGGCATAGGAATTATCAATGCTTTTGATCAGGAGGCTCCATTGCTATATGACGCTCCTGACTTTAGTTTTGATACTAGAGTGCATGATCCAAGGGGCCGATTAATAAATATTACTGCAGAATTTAATTTTTAAGAAAATATGAAGGGTCTAATAAAAGACCCTTCACCATTCTTAGGGGGAAAGTACGCTAAGCATTAATGTGAATGTTTGTATTCAACTTCTATTTGGGGGAAAGAATGAATACTTAACGTACAACAATATATATGCAATTCTTGTGCCAAAATACTTCTTTGAATTCCATTTGAAAAATTTCTATAATATTTTTACCTCTAATCACAAAAAATAAACTTATATGATCAATGCAAAACGTTCGATAGAAGCATGCGCTGCTTTTTATGGGGATGATTCAAAGGAAATGAAAAATTATCTTCTTGAAGGAGAGAAGGCTGCTTTAGCAATGAATAATCGAGGACCTATATCTTTTGACGCCCAAGGCAATCTTGCGGCTTCAATTCGCAATGCTTATTCTGAAAATGGATTTTATATTTTTGAAGGAGTACTTAATAAAGATGAATTAGATGATATAAAGGTTGATCTTGATAAGATGCGTTCAAATTTTCCAATCCACCCTGAAAGCTCAGTTGATATCAATGGGGAACCTGCTCTTGGAGTAGATTCAAAAGCTTTAACTTTGGTATGGTCAAAACCCTTAGGAGATCCTCTGGGTGGAACTGATCTTGCTAACGGTAGACACCAAATTAAAATGTTTGAGCCAAAAGCTGCAGAAGATTCTCCTGTCGCATCACCATTTATTTTGCTCGGATCTTTGCAATTTTCAGAAGCCTGTTTAAGAACTTATGCGCATCCAGAGTTATTAAAAGTTGCTGAGTCCATCAATGGTAAAGATTTTGCTCCATTCAATGAAGCCCTCTTTATTAAAGAGCCAGGAATTGGCGCTGCTGTTTCGTGGCATCAAGATGGAGTGACGCATTGGGATAGTGAAAATTTTGATGAGGATATCCATGGTTTTAATTTCATGGCGCAAGTATTTGGCAGCACAGCAGTTAATGGCGTCTGGGTGGTTCCAGGAACTCATAAAATTGGAAAAATTAATATTAAAGAGTTGGTTAATAACGCTGGAAGTGAAAGATTAGAGGGGGCAGTTCCAATCATCTGCAATCCTGGTGATGTTGTAATTTGCAATCGTCAACTGCTTCATGGCTCATTCCCTAATTGCGGATATGAGCCACGTATAACAGTGAATTTTGGATTTCATCGCAGATCATCTGTGCTCGGCATTCAAGGAGGCGGCATTCATAGCGATGCTCAGGTTTTTAATGAGGAAATAGTTGAGCGACGTTCGAGAGTTATTGGTTATGCGATTGATGCAAGAAAGCAAAGATTCCCAAACGAAGATCCTTATTCTTATAAGCCCTTTCAGATTTCAGGAAAATCATATAAATGGAATGATGTTGCTCGTGCTGATCTAAAAGATTACAACCTTGATGATTTAAGTATTTAGAAAATGGTGCCGGCACCAAGAGTTGAACTCGGGACCTGATGATTACAAATCAACTGCTCTACCAACTGAGCTATACCGGCAAAAAAAAATTATTATATACTTTTTATCAATTTGGGAAAGAGCAATTTGTTCCGCCTATTCCGCAATACCCATTTGGGTTTTTGTCTAAGTACTGCTGATGGTATTCCTCTGCTAAAAAGTATTTCTCTTCGAGTTTGATCTCTGTTGTAATGTTTCCAAAACCAGAACCAAGCAGAACTTCTTGATAGAGTTTCAAACTTGCCTTAACAACTTCCATGTCTGATTCATTCAAGCAGTAACACGCAGATCTATATTGCGTGCCAATATCATTGCCTTGTCTCATTCCCTGAGTTGGATCATGACATTCCCAAAAAACTTTTAATAAATCAATTAAAGAAATTTGCATTGGATCATAATCAACTTTCACAACCTCAGCATGACCAGTGATACCAGCACATACTAGTTCATATGTTGGATCTGGATGATCTCCGCCTGCATAACCCACAGATGTCATTATTACTCCAGGTAAAGACCAAAATTTTCTTTCTACCCCCCAAAAGCAGCCTGCACCAAATACTATTGAGGCTATTTCAGCTGATTGATTATGAATAATTTCTGTTTTAAAGATCGTATGTATCATTTATCTAATATATCCCTTTAATAGAGCATTCACCTGAGCTAATTACTTTTAGCTCCCTTGATGTTTCTAGCAGCATTTTACCTTCCTCATTAATTCCATAAAAGACTCCAATCTGAGTATCTTTTTGATTATTTGAAACAGCCTCTAATTCCATGCCCATATGCATACATCTCTTTTCCCAGGCCTCTTTCCAGTTTTCATAACCATTTTGTGAGTAATTCATAATGCCATGCAAAATACTATTAATTAATTTTTCTCGGGGCAGGATGTCCGCTAGCTCGCCAATTTCTCCCCACCAAGATTCTTTTTTAGGCAATGAGTAGTTAATTCCGATTCCAACTATGAATTCGACCGCATCTCCATTTACCTCAGATTCAATTAAAATCCCGCATATTTTCTTTTTATTTATCAAAAGATCATTTGGCCATTTAAGACCTGCATTAATTTTTTGACCTGAGACTTTATCCATAGCCTCAGAAATTAAAAGTCCAATAATGAGGCTAAGTGGAGCAGGGTTGCTATCTATAAATTTTATGGTCATATAGATATTTCCTGCACTTGGGCTATACCATTTTTTTCCTTGCCTTCCTCTACCAGCAGTTTGCTGCTCAGATATCACAACAACATAATCTTTATCTAATGGTTTTTCCTTTGCAAAGGTGTTTGTTGAATCAACTGTATCAAGCAGATAAAAGTCTATATTTTCTAGATTTAACCCTTTAAAAACTCCTTTTTGTGTTAATTTGTGCAAGTTATGAATAATCTAGTTGACTTCAGCTCATTCTAGAACAAAAATAGCACCCTTGAAATGGAGGAGTGGCCGAGTGGTTAAAGGCGGCAGACTGTAAATCTGTTCTCTACGAGTACGTTGGTTCGAATCCAGCCTCCTCCACCATTTTTTAAAAGAATATTTACACTAAAAAAGGTTGAGTTTATCGATTTTTAGGGGGATAATACGCCACCTTAAATTTGGATACTGTAATTCGGGCTCATATAGCTCAGCGGTAGAGCACTTGCTTGGTAAGTAAGAGGTCACCGGTTCAAGTCCGGTTATGAGCTCCATTTTATAGGTAGATTTTAGAGTTAATTTCATAAATAGAGAGGCAAGAAATGGCTAGAGAAAAATACGAAAGAACGTTACCCCATGTAAACGTGGGAACAATTGGTCATGTTGACCATGGTAAAACTACACTTACTGCTGCACTTACTAAAGTATGTGCTGAAGTTTATGGTGGTGAAGCTGTTGCATTTGACGGTATTGATAACGCTCCTGAAGAAAGAGAGCGTGGCATTACTATTGCAACATCACACGTTGAGTATGTTTCAACAACAAGACATTATGCTCACGTAGATTGTCCTGGACATGCTGATTACGTAAAAAATATGATCACAGGTGCTGCTCAGATGGATGGAGCAATCCTTGTAGTTAGTGCTGCAGATGGTCCTATGCCTCAGACTAGGGAACACATCTTGTTAGCGCGTCAGGTTGGTGTACCAAAGATTGTTGTTTTCTTAAACAAAGCTGATCAAGTAGATGATGCTGAGTTACAAGAACTTGTAGAGATGGAAATTAGGGAGCTACTCGATGAGTATGATTTCCCAGGTGATGACACACCTATTATTACTGGTAGCGCATTAAAAGCTTTAGAAGGTGATACTTCTGAGATTGGTGTTGATGCAGTAACTAAACTTGTGGAAGCTTTGGATACATTTGTTCCAGAGCCAGAAAGAGAAGTTGATAAGCCTTTCTTAATGCCTGTTGAAGATGTATTTACAATTTCAGGAAGAGGAACTGTTGTAACAGGAAGAATCGAGCAAGGAATTGTAAAAACTGGCGATCCACTAGAAATCGTTGGTATTTCAGATACAACTACAACAACATGTACTGGTGTTGAGATGTTTAGAAAATCACTTGACGAAGGTCGAGCTGGTGAAAACTGTGGAGTTTTATTGAGAGGTATCGAAAGAGATGCAGTTGAGAGAGGGCAGGTTTTAAGTGCTCCTGGTTCTATTAATCCTCATACAGAATTCGAAGCTGAAATTTATGTATTAAGTAAAGAAGAGGGTGGAAGACATACTCCTTTCTTCAGTAATTACAGACCACAATTCTATTTTAGAACAACCGATGTTACTGGTGCTTGTGTGTTGCCTGAAGGTGTTGAAATGGTAATGCCAGGAGATAATATCAAGATGACAGTTACACTTATCGCTCCAATTGCTATGGATGAAGGTTTAAAATTTGCAATTAGAGAAGGTGGAAGAACCGTTGGAGCTGGCGTAGTCTCAAAGATTATTAAGTAATTTAACTAACTTACAACTTTGCCGAGTTTAAAGCTCGGCATTTTTGTCTCTATTTATAGGAGAACATTTAGGCCAGTAGCTCAACTGGTAGAGCGACGGTCTCCAAAACCGTAGGTTGGGGGTTCAAGTCCCTCCTGGCCTGCCAAGGAGCTGGTTTAAAGAAAAAATATGGCAAAGGGTAAAGCATCAAACATTGCCGATAAGATCAAATGGCTTCTGTCCATAAGCATCTTTGCTATTGCTATTGTTGGTAATGGCTATTACACAGAAGTTGCTTTTCTCTATAGAGTCCTCGCAGTTGTCGCTCTCTTTATCCTTGCAACTATTATCCTTGCAACTACAGTATTTGGAAAAGGTGCCGTCTCTTTAATGAGGGAATCAAGAACCGAAATGAGAAGAGTTGTTTGGCCAACAAGAATGGAGACAACTCAAACTTTTATGGTAGTTTTTGGTTCTATTATCGTCCTGTGTTTGTTTTTTTGGGCGCTTGAATCTCTTTTAAGCTGGTTAACAAAATTAATTTTAGGATAGCAATAAAGTGAATTGGTACGTAATAATGGCATATTCTGGGTACGAGCTTAAGGTTAAAGCTGCCCTTGAAGAAAGAATAGCTCTTGCTGGTTTAAAGGATCAATTTGGTGAAATTCTAGTTCCTACTGAATCAGTTGTTGAATTAAAAAGTGGAGCTAAGAAAAAAACAGAGCGCAAATTTTTTCCAGGCTACATTTTAATTGAAATGGAAATGAATGATGATACTTGGCAGTTAGTTAAGCATACTCCGAGAGTCAGTTCATTTGTTGGCGGCAAGAAAGATAAACCTTCACCCATTTCTAAAAGTGATGTAGATAATATCCTCAATAGAATTGAGGTTGGAGAGGAAGCTCCAAGACCTAAAACTTTATTTGAACCAGGTGAAGTCATTAGGGTTTGTGACGGACCTTTTAATGATTTTAATGGGATTGTCGAAGAAGTTGACTACGAAAGAAGTAGTGTAAAAGTGTCAGTGCAAATTCTTGGAAGATCCACACCTGTTCAATTAGATTTCATACAAATAGAGAAAACATAATGGCAAAGAAGGTAGCAACTATATTAAAACTTCAAATACCTGCAGGCGCAGCAAATCCAAGCCCTCCAGTTGGACCTGCTCTTGGTCAAGCAGCAGTAAATATAATGGATTTTTGTAATGCATTTAATGCTGAAACTCAAAGCATGGAGAAAGGGTTACCTCTTCCTGTTGTCATTACTGTATACGAAGATAAATCTTTTACTTTTGAAGTTAAATCAGCTCCAGCAGCAGTATTAATTAAGAAAGCTGCCGGAATAAGCAAGGGAAGTGGCGAGCCTAATAGAGAAAAAGTTGGCTCAATAACTAGAGCTCAATTAGAAGAGATAGTCACAGCAAAACAAAAAGATTTAAATGCAAATGATATGGATCAAGCAGTCAAAATTATTGCAGGCACCGCAAGAAGCATGGGAGTAGAAGTTAAATAATGACTAAACTTACAAAGAAGAAAAAACAACTATTAGAGCTTGTTAATCCAGAGAATACATATTCTTTAGAAGAGGCGATGAATATATTTCAAACTGTAAAATCTAATAAGTTTGACGAATCTGTAGATATAGCTCTCAGATTAGGCATTGATCCAGGAAAGTCTGATCAAAATGTTAGGGGTGCTATTACTCTTCCTCATTCATTGGGCAAAACAGTAACTGTTGCAGTCTTTGCTGATGGAGATCAGGCAAAGGAAGCTAATGATGCTGGAGCAGACTTTGTGGGAATGGAAGATCTTGCAGAAAAATTTAAGAAAGAGGAAATTGACGTTGACGTAGTTATTTCCTCTCAAGCCGCTATGAAGATAGTTGGTCAATTAGGTCAAGTTTTGGGACCTAAAGGCTTGATGCCAAATCCAAAGACAGGAACAGTTACAGAAAAAGTTGGCGAAGCAATTAATAACGCTAAATCAGGTCAGGTCAGATTCAGAACAGATAAAAATGGAATTCTACATGGGTGCATTGGAAAGGTTTCATTTACATCCAGCCAAATTCAAGAAAATGCAGCGGCTATGCTTGAGGAAGTAAAAAAATTAAAGCCAGCTACTGCTAAAGGTGCATATATTCGAAGTGTTGCTTTGAGTAGCACTATGGGACCGGGAGTGAAAGTTACTCCTGCATCCCTAGTTGTATAAGTTTTAGGGTCTTTTTTTGACCCTAGATTGTTGCGTTAATCGCAGCCGTCAAAGACCGTAGGTGCGAAAGCTTAATTTCCTACGTAGGTGGTGTTCAAATTGCGAAGGCGGTTTGTCACCGATTAGCCGAAAGGCATTAATAGGAGAATTGCTGTGGCGTTAGCTAGAGAAGATAAAGAGAGAATAGTTCAAGAAGTTAAAGAAGTTTCGGCTTCTGCATCTTCGCTTGTGATTTCAGATGCCAGAGGCCTTAAGGTTTCTGAGTTAACTGAAATTAGAAAACAAGGAACAGAATCTGGAGTACATATTCAGGTTATAAAAAACTCTCTTGCAAAATTGGCATTTGAAGGCACTGACTTTGGTTGTACCGATGAAGTGTTAACAGGTCCTTCACTTTTTGCTTTCTCATATGCTGAGCCAGGTGCAGCAGCGAAGATGTTAAAAACTTACGCAAAAAACTTTGAAGCTCTTGAGATCAAAGCTCTAGTTGTGGAAGGGCAACTTCTAGATGGATCACAAATTGATGTTCTTGCATCTCTGCCATCACGAGAAGAGGCATTAACTCTTATTGCTGCAGTGCTACAAGCACCTATTGGTAAATTTGCAACACTTCTCAATGAAGTGCCAAGCAAGTTAGCCAGGGTTCTTTCCGCAGTTCGAGACAACAAACAGGCTAACGCCTAAATCTAGGAGAAAAAAATGGCAATATCTAAAGACGATATTTTAAGTGCGATAGAAGAAATGTCCGTAATGGACTTAGTTGAACTTATTTCAGCAATTGAGGAGAAATTCGGTGTTACTGCAGCTGCTGCTGTAGCTGCTGCTCCTGCTGCTGCCGGCGGTGACGCTGGTGAAGCTGCTGAAGAAAAAGATGACTTTGATGTAGTTTTAACTGCAGCCGGTGATCAAAAAGTTCAAGTAATTAAAGCGGTTCGTGCAATTACTGGGCTTGGATTGAAAGAAGCTAAAGATTTAGTTGATGGTGCTCCTAACACTTTGAAAGAAGCTGTTAAGAAAGCTGATGCTGAAGAAATGCTTAAGCAATTAACTGAGGCAGGAGCATCAGCAGAGCTTAAATAATCTTTCAATAAAACATTTTTAAAGGGCGACATATGTCATATAGCTATACAGAGAAAAGAAGAATTAGAAAAAACTTCGGAAGACTTCCAAAGATTATGGAGCTTCCTAAGCTCATCGAGACTCAGCTTGAATCTTATTCACAATTTCTTCAACAACATGTTGAAGCAGGTGCAAGAGAAAACCAGGGTCTTGAAGAGGTTTTTCAAACTCTTTTTCCTATTACCAGTGTGTCTGGTAATGCCGCCCTTGAATATGTTTCTTATGCATTAGGAAGGCCTGGTTACACGGTTCAAGAATGTTTAATTCAAGGACTAAGCTACTCCGCTCCGCTTCGAATTGTTGTTCGTTTAGTAATTTATGATCGAGATACCAATTTCCAAGAAGTAAAAGATGTTAAAGAGGGCGAAGTTTTCATGGGCGAGGTTCCATTGATGACTGAAAATGGTTCTTTTGTTATTAACGGTACCGAAAGAGTTGTAGTCAACCAACTTCATAGATCACCTGGTGTTTTCTTTGATCATGACAAAGGTAAAACTCATTCTTCAGGCAAAGTACTATATTCTGCACGCATTATTCCTTATAGAGGTTCGTGGTTAGATTTTGAATTTGATCCAAAAGATAATCTATTTTGTAGAATAGACAGAAGAAGGAAAATACCAGCCACCATTATCTTAAAAGCTATGGATATGGGAACTGAAGAAATTCTCCAGCATTTTTATGAAGTTGATACTGTGCAAATGGAGAAAGCTGGAGTAAGCATAGAATTAATTCCATCAAGATTAAGAGGCCAGACATTACCAGTTGATTTAAAGATCAAATCAAAAGTAGTTGTTGAGGCTAACAAGAGAATTACTGCGAGACATGTCCGTGAACTTGAGCAAGCTAAAATGCCATCACTCAAAGTTGAGGATGATTTTTTAATTGGCAAGGTTCTTGCAAAAGATATATTTAATCAAGAAACCGGAGAAGTCTTAGTTTCTGCAAATACAGAGATTGATCAATCGGTAATTGAAGCTTTAAGAGAAGCCAGCATAGCTGAACTGCACACTTTATACATTAATGAGCTAGATAAAGGCCCATACATATCTACAACTTTGCGAGCTGATCCTACTTCAAATCGATTAGAGGCTTTGGTTGAAATATATAGAATGATGAGACCTGGCGAACCGCCAACCAAAGATTCAGCTGAACAATTATTCCAAAATCTATTCTTTAATCATGAACGTTATGATCTTTCTGAAGTTGGCAGAATGAAATTTAATCGTAGATTAAAAATAGACACTGCAAAAGAAACTCCTGGCATCCTGGATCTTGATGACATCCTAAGTGTTATGAAGGGAATAGTGGCAATAAGAGATGGTCATGACACTGTTGATGATATTGATCACCTAGGTAACAGACGAGTTAGATCAGTAGGTGAGATGACTGCTAATCAATTTAGAGTAGGATTAATAAGAGTAGAAAGAGCTGTTAGAGAAAGACTAAGTATGGCTGAGGCTGATGAGCTTGGTCCTCAAGATCTTATCAATGCGAAACCTGTTACAGCCGCTATTAAAGAGTTTTTTGGTTCTAGCCAGCTATCTCAGTTTATGGATCAAAATAATCCCTTATCTGAGATTACTCATAAGCGAAGAGTTTCAGCTCTTGGGCCAGGTGGTTTAACTAGAGAACGTGCAGGCTTTGAAGTAAGGGATGTACATCCAACTCATTATGGAAGACTATGTCCAATTGAAACGCCTGAAGGGCCAAACATTGGACTGATTAACTCCTTTGCATGTTACTCAAGAACTAATGCTTTTGGATTTATTGAAAGTCCGTATAGAAAAGTTAATAAAGGAAAGGTTACTAATGATATTATTTATCTTTCTGCGATTGATGAAGGGGAGCATGTTATAGCTCAGGCAAATGCAGCGCTAGATAAGTCAGGAAAGTTTACTGATGATCTTGTGCCAGTGCGACACAATGGTGATTCTGCTTTGATGAGTCCCGAAAGAATTGATTTAATGGATGTAGCCCCTCAGCAAGTTGTTTCAGTTGCAGCTTCATTAATACCATTTCTTGAGCATGATGATGCTAATAGGGCTTTAATGGGTTCAAATATGATGCGTCAAGCTGTCCCAGTTTTAAAGCCTGAGAAACCTCTTGTCGGAACTGGTTTTGAAACTATTGTTGCGGGCGATTCAGGTGTTTGTGTAGTAGCTAAGAATAACGGTGTTGTTGAAAATGTTGATGCTGCAAGAATTGTGGTTCGTGTCACCGATTCTAAGAATTCAAATAATGCTGTTGATATTTATAACCTTACAAAATATACAAGATCAAATCAAAATACTTGTATCAACCAGAGACCACTTGTCTCAGTTGGGGATAAAGTAAAATTTGGTGACATTCTTGCCGATGGGCCATCAGTCGATAATGGTGAGCTAGCATTAGGACAAAACATTCGAATAGCCTTTATGCCTTGGAATGGATATAACTTTGAAGATTCTATTTTGATGTCTGAAAAAGTTTCAAGAGAAGATAGATTTACTTCTATTCATATCCAAGAATTAACTTGTATCTCAAGGGACACAAAACTTGGCTCAGAGGAGATAACAGCTGACATCCCAAATGTTGGTGAAGGGTCACTTGGAAAACTTGATGAATGCGGGATGGTCTATGTTGGAGCTGAAGTCAAAGCTGGAGATATTCTGGTGGGTAAAATTACTCCAAAAGGTGAAACTCAATTGTCGCCGGAAGAAAAACTATTACGCGCAATTTTTGGAGAAAAGGCCTCTGATGTAAAAGATACCTCTTTGAGAGTTCCATCGAGTATTAACGGTACTGTTATCGGCGTCGAAGTCTTTACAAGAGATGGGATGGAAAAAGATGAAAGAACTCAGTCAATTGAAGCTGATCATTTATCTGTTGCAAAGAAAGATGCTGATGATCAGATTAAAATTATTAATGATGCTACAAGAATTCGTCTAGTTGATATTATCAAGGGTTCAAAAATTTCTAAGGGTCCAGGCCTCAAGAAGGGCTCCACAGTCTCAGCTGATGACCTATCAGAACTGAGTCTTGATGATTTATTATCTGTAAGAACAGCGGATGATTCAGCAAATAATAAAATTGAAGATGCTGAGAAAGCTTTAAAACAATATCTTAAAGATATCCAGGAAAGCTTTGACGAGAAAAAACAAAAAATTACTAGAGGTCACGATCTTGCTCCCGGAGTAATCAAAATCGTTAAAGTATATCTAGCCGTTAAAAGACGAATTCAGCCAGGAGATAAGATGGCTGGTAGACATGGTAATAAAGGTGTTATCTCAGAAATTATGCCTATTGAGGATATGCCATATGACAATGAAGGAAATCCTGTTGATATTGTCCTAAACCCTCTTGGTGTTCCATCTCGAATGAATGTTGGACAAATTCTCGAGACTCACATGGGATCAGCTGCAAAAGGAATAGGCGAAAAAATCAATAAAATGATTCAAGCTAAAGCTAAAGCGGATGAGCTGAAAAAGTATCTAGATATTTTGTACAACAAGAATGCAACTATCAAAGAAGATCTTGATTCATTAAACAATACCGAAATTCAATCTCTAGCAAGCAATCTTACTGATGGTTTGCCGATTGCAACCCCAGTATTTGATGGTGCAAAAGAGTCTGAGATTAAAGAGTTGCTTAAATTGGCTGATCTACCTGATTCTGGCCAATTAACACTTTTTGATGGAAGGACCGGCAGACAGTTCGAGCGACCTGTAACAGTTGGGTACATGTATATGATCAAACTAAACCACTTGGTTGATGACAAAATGCATGCCCGTTCAACTGGGTCATACAGTCTTGTTACACAGCAGCCTCTCGGTGGAAAAGCCCAATTTGGTGGTCAAAGATTTGGTGAGATGGAGGTATGGGCCCTTGAAGCATATGGCGCTTCATATACTCTTCAGGAAATGCTCACAGTTAAGTCTGATGATGTTCCTGGCCGAACTAAAATGTATAAAAATATTGTTGATGGAAATTACCAAATGGATGCGAATATCCCCGAGTCATTCAACGTACTTACAAAAGAGATTCGATCACTTGGAATTAACCTAGAACTTGATTCTGAAAATTAGGAGAAATAATTGAAAGATTTACTAAACTCGTTAAAGGCTAAGCAAGAAGATTTTTCTTCAATAACTGCTGGGCTCGCTTCTCCTCAGATGGTCAGATCCTGGTCATTTGGTGAGGTTAAAAAACCCGAAACTATTAATTATCGTACTTTTAAACCAGAAAGAGATGGCCTCTTCTGTGCCAAAATTTTTGGTCCAGTAAAAGATTACGAATGCGTTTGCGGAAAATATAAGCGTATGAAGCATCGTGGTGTTGTATGCGAGAAGTGCGGAGTTGAAGTTACTTTGGCAAAAGTAAGAAGAGAGAGAATGGGGCACATAGAGCTTGCTGCTCCAGTTGCACATATATGGTTTTTGAAATCACTTCCGTCAAGAATAGGATTGCTACTTGATATTACGCTCAGAGAAATTGAAAGAGTTTTATATTTCGAAAGCTATATTGTTACTGATCCGGGTTTGACAGAGTTAGAAAAATGTCAAATTTTAACTGAAGAAGAGTTTGTTGAAGCATTTGATGAGTATGGTGATGAGTTTACAGCTTCCATGGGCGCAGAAGCAGTTCAGATGTTATTACAGGAAATTGATTTAGAGGAAGAAATAAGAATTATTCGCGAGGAAGTTCCACAAACTAATTCAGAAACTAAGCTTAAAAAATTATCTAAAAGATTAAAACTTCTTGAAGCATTCAATGAGTCTGGAAATAAACCAGAATGGATGATTATGAATGTATTACCAGTTTTACCTCCAGACCTAAGACCATTAGTTCCTTTAGAGGGAGGTCGTTTTGCTACTTCGGATCTTAATGATCTCTATAGAAGAGTCATCAATAGGAATAATAGATTAAAGCGTCTTTTAGAATTAAGCGCTCCAGATATTATTGTAAGAAACGAAAAAAGAATGCTTCAAGAAAGTGTTGATGCGCTGCTTGATAATGGCAGAAGAGGTCGAGTAATTACTGGTACCAATAAGCGACCACTGAAATCTTTAGCAGACATGATTAAAGGTAAAGGTGGTAGGTTCAGACAAAACTTGCTTGGTAAACGTGTTGATTATTCAGGTAGATCTGTAATTGTTGCAGGCCCGAATTTAAAATTACATCAGTGTGGACTTCCTAAAAAAATGGCACTGGAGTTATTTAAACCCTATGTTTATGGAAAGCTTGAACAAAAAGAACTAGCCACAACAATCAAAGCAGCTAAAAAATTAGTCGAAAGAGAAACTCCTGAAGTTTGGGAGATTTTAGAGGAAGTGATTAGAGAGCACCCAATTCTCCTAAATAGAGCGCCAACTCTTCATAGGTTAGGCATTCAAGCATTTGAACCTCTTCTAGTTGAAGGTAAGGCTATTCAGTTACACCCATTAGTTTGTGTTGCTTTTAATGCAGACTTTGACGGTGATCAGATGGCTGTTCATGTTCCTCTTTCTATTGAAGCTCAGCTGGAAGCTCGTGCTCTTATGATGTCAACAAATAATATTTTATCTCCTGCAAATGGGGAGCCAATTATTAATCCTACACAGGACATAGTCTTAGGGCTTTACTACATGACTCGAGATAAAGTGAATGTTAAAGGTGATGGAAGAGTATTTAGCAATCCTGATGAAGTGCTCAGGGCATATGAATCTGAGACCCTTGATATTCATGCAAACATTAAGGTAAGAATCACCAATGCTGATAAAGGAACTTTCCTTGAGGATACTACTGTGGGGAGAGTTTTAGTTTGGAGAATTACACCTATCGAGGTTGGTTTCGACAATGTAAATAAAACCTTAGACAAGAAATCTGTTTCCAACTTAATAGATATTTCATATAGAAAGGCTGGCTTAAAGGCTACTGTGATCTTTGCAGATCAGCTTATGTACCTTGGATTTGAGCATTCAACACGATCTGGGTCTTCCATTGGCGTAGATGATTTTGTTATCCCTGAAGAGAAGCCATCAATTATTGATGCAGCTGAAAAAGAAGTGAAATCAATCGAATCACAATATGAATCTGGGCTTGTTACTCAGGGAGAACGATACAATAAAGTAATTGATATATGGTCTCGTGCAAATGAAAAAGTTGCAAAAGCTATGATGGCAAAAATTAGCATCGATCAAGTTGATGATGCTGAAGGCAAAGAGGTTGATCAGGCATCATTTAACTCAGTATTTATATATGCAGATTCTGGTGCTAGGGGATCTCCTGCTCAGATTAGACAGCTTTCAGGAATGCGTGGTTTAATGTCTAAGCCAGATGGCTCAATTATTGAAACGCCAATCACCGCGAACTTCAGAGAGGGATTGTCTGTACTTCAATACTTTATTTCTACTCATGGAGCTCGAAAAGGTTTAGCTGATACAGCTCTTAAGACAGCTAACTCAGGCTACTTAACAAGAAGGCTTTGTGATGTTGCTATGGATTCAGTTGTTGTTGAAGATGATTGTGGTACCGACCAGTCAATTGTTGTCTCATCAATCGTCGAGGGTGGAGATATTATTCAGCCACTCACAGAAAGAATCTTAGGCAGAGTAATTGCAGAGCCAATTTTTAATGCTGATGAAGAAGAGGTTTATCCGCTTGGCCATCTAATTGATGAAGATTCAGTTAAGAAAATTGATGAGTTAAATATTTCATCTCTTAAAGTAAGATCACCAATGACTTGTGAAGCTAGTTATGGTGTTTGCTCTAAGTGTTATGGAAGAGATTTAGCTCGTGGTCACTTAGTGCATAGGGGAGAGGCTGTTGGAGTGGTCGCTGCTCAATCAATTGGTGAACCTGGAACTCAATTAACTATGCGTACTTTCCATATTGGAGGAGCTGCGTCCAGCTCATCAGAAGACAATGCAATTGTTGTTAACAATTCTGGAGTGATTAATTTTTCTTCAGATATTAAAACTGTCACTAACAAAGATAAGCAAGAAGTTGTTGTCTCTAGAAATAGTCAAGTAACTCTTACTGATGAAAAAGGTAAATTAATTGAGCAACATAAATTAATTTATGGAGCTACATTATTTGTTAAAGATCAGGCTAATGTTGAGCCAGGCTTGAAAATTGCAGGATGGGATCCATACACGCGTCCAATCATTAGTGAGGTTGAAGGAATTGTTCAATTTACAGACATTGATGATGGCGTCACTGTCCGCTCAAAAACTGATGAGTTGACTGGATTAAGTAGCATCGAGGTAATTGATGTTGCTGAAAGACCTTCTGCAGGGAAAGATAAGGTTCCTTCTATTGCTCTAGTTGATGCAAAAGGAAAACCTGTTTCATTAGGAGAGCACAAGACTCCTGCAAATTATTCATTACCTGCCAAAGCATTGGTGAATCTTAAACCTGGAAAGAAATTACATGCTGGAGAAGTCTTAGCAAGGATTCCATTAGAGGGATCAAAAACTAAAGATATCACCGGTGGTCTCCCTAGAGTTGCAGATCTTTTCGAGGCTAGAAAACCAAAAGATGCTGCTGTTCTTGCTGAAGAAAGCGGTATTATTGCCTTTGGAAAAGAAACTAAAGGTAAAGTGAGATTGGTTATTACTCCTGATGGAGCTACCAAGAAAACTCAAAATGTTGAGATGCTTATTCCTAAACACAGAACTCTCACAGTATTTGAGGGTGAGAGAATAGAAAAAGGCGATATTATTTCTGATGGCCCATTAAGCCCTCATGACATCTTGCGTTTGAGAGGAATTCCTCAGTTAACTAACTTCATAGTCAATGAAATTCAAGACGTTTACAGGCTTCAGGGCGTTCTTATCAATGATAAGCATATTGAAACCATTTTGCGTCAAATGCTCAGAAAAGCATTAATTGTTGACGGCGAAGATACCAAATTCATTCAGGGTGATCAGGTTGAATATGCTGACTTGGTTCAAGAAAATGCCAAGGCTGTTGCGGCAAATAAAGAGCCTGCGCGTTTTGAAAGGGTATTGCTTGGAATTACTAAGGCCTCACTTACAACTAATTCATTTATTTCTGCTGCCTCTTTCCAAGAAACTACGCGAGTTCTTACAGAAGCATCTGTAACTGGCAAAGTAGACCACCTAAGAGGACTCAAAGAAAATGTTGTTGTAGGAAGATTAATTCCAGCTGGAACTGGAATGGAGTTCCATGATCAAATGGCAGTTAAGAAAGCTAGTGATTCCTCGGAATCAATGCTATCTGAAGATGACATAGAAGCAGCATTGCGACAAGAATTACAAGAAACTGAGGAATAATGTTGACCGTAGTGAATCATGTCTATAAAATCGCGTCCAACTAATAAATTATGGCTACTGTAAATCAATTAATAAGAAAACCTCGCAAACCTAAGGTTAGGAAAACTGATGTTCCTGCTTTAGAAAAATCTCCGCAGCGAAGAGGTGTTTGTACACGTGTATATACAACCACGCCTAAGAAACCTAACTCAGCTTTAAGAAAAGTTTGTAGAGTAAGGTTAACAAGTGGATACGAAGTAACTTCATATATTGGTGGTGAAGGCCATAACCTCCAAGAACACTCTGTTGTTTTAATTCGCGGTGGAAGAGTAAAAGATCTTCCCGGAGTTAGATATCATACTGTTAGGGGTTCTTTAGATACATCTGGCGTAGCAAACAGAAAACAACGTAGATCCAAATATGGAGCTAAAAAAGGTAAATAAGCATGCCAAGAAGAAGAAGTCCCGAAAAAAGAAAAATCCTCCCTGATCCCAAATACAAAGATATTATTGTTGCAAAGTTTATGAATCACATCATGAAAGATGGTAAAAAATCTGTTGCTGAAAAAATTGTTTATGGTGCTTTTAATAAAATTGATCAAACTGCAAAAACTGATCCTGTTGAGCTATTCAAAAAGGCTTTGGACACTATCGGTCCAATGGTTGAGGTTAAATCAAGAAGAGTAGGTGGGGCAACCTATCAAGTACCAATTGAGGTTAGACCTTCGAGAAGACAAGCGCTTGCAATGCGTTGGTTGGTAGAAGCTGCAAGAAAAAGAAGTGAAAAGTCTATGGATCATAGATTAGCAGGTGAACTGGCTGATGCAGCAGAAGGAAAAGGCTCTGCAGTGAAGAAAAAAGAAGATGTTCATCGCATGGCTGAAGCCAATAAAGCTTTTTCACATTTCCGTTTTTAATTAATAACATTTCATAGGTTCTAATATGGCTAGACAGACTGAACTTAGTAAGTACAGAAACATTGGTATTTGTGCTCACGTTGATGCAGGCAAAACCACTACCACAGAGAGAGTTCTGTTTTACACTGGCTTATCTCACAAAATAGGGGAAGTCCATGATGGTGCTGCAACCATGGACTGGATGGAGCAAGAGCAAGAGAGAGGTATTACTATTACTTCGGCTGCAACTACATGTTTTTGGTCAGGTATGGAGCAGCAATTTCCTCAGCACAGAATTAATATCATCGATACACCGGGTCACGTGGACTTCACCATTGAAGTTGAGAGATCTTTAAGAGTTCTGGATGGAGCAGTTGTCGTATTTTGTGGCACATCTGGTGTTGAGCCTCAATCAGAAACTGTTTGGCGACAAGCTGATCGATATGAAGTTCCTAGAATTGTTTTTGTAAATAAAATGGATAGAGCTGGAGCAGATTTTTCTCGAGTAACTAATCAAATTCGAGATAGATTGAAAGCAAATGTTGTTCCTATGCAATACAACATTGGAGCAGAAGATGATTTCAAAGGTGTTGTTGATTTAGTCAAGATGAAAGCTATATTTTGGAGTGAGGATGACCAAGGGCTAACTTTTGAAGAGCAAGATATACCAGCAGATATTTTAGATACATGTGAATCATTACGAGAATCTATGGTTGAAAGTGCTGCAGAAGCAAATGAAGAGTTGATGAACGCATATTTAGAAAATGGTGAATTGACTTTAGATCAGATTAAAGCAGGTATTAGAATCAGAACACTTGCTAATGAAATAGTTCCTGCTTTTTGCGGGTCAGCGTTTAAAAATAAGGGCGTCCAAGCTGTTCTTGATGCCGCCATTGAATACTTGCCTGCTCCAAATGAAGTGAAAGCAATTAAAGGATCCTTGCCAAATGATGAGGAAGTTGAAATCAGCAGATCTTCTTCAGATGAAGAGCCATTTTCTGCATTGGCTTTCAAAATCGCTACCGATCCATTTGTTGGGACTTTAACATTTATCAGAGTTTATTCTGGGGTGCTCTCTGTGGGTGATGGTGTAATGAATTCAACCAAGACAAAGAAAGAAAGGGTTGGACGAATGGTGCAAATGCATTCAAACGATCGAAATGAAATTAAAGAAATACGTGCTGGCGACATTGCTGCTTGTATAGGCCTGAAAGATGTAACTACTGGAGACACTCTTTGTGATCTAAGTGATCAAGTTGTGCTTGAGAGGATGGATTTCCCAGAACCAGTAATATCTGTTGCTGTAGAACCAAAAACAAAATCAGACCAAGAGAAGATGGGAGTCGCTCTTGGAAAACTTGCTCAAGAAGATCCTTCATTTAGAGTGCACACCGATGAAGAGTCTGCCCAGACTATTATTTCTGGTATGGGTGAGCTGCATCTAGATGTGTTAGTCGATAGAATGAGAAGAGAGTTTGATGTAGAGGCAAATATTGGAAAACCTCAGGTCTCTTATCGTGAAACAATCAGAGAATCAGTTGAGATAGAAGGAAAATTTGTTAGGCAAAGTGGCGGTAAAGGTCAGTATGGTCATGTATGGCTTAAATTAGAGCCTCTTGGGTTAGATGATGAGTACGAATTTGTTGACAAGATTGTTGGAGGTGTCGTTCCCAAAGAATACATACCAGCTGTTGATAAAGGTATTCAAGAGCAAATGAAAAATGGAGTCATTGCTGGTTACCCACTTCTTGCACTTCGAGCAACTTTATATGATGGATCCTTCCATGATGTTGATTCAAGTGAGATGGCTTTTAAAATCGCTGGATCCATGGCATTAAAAGAAGGGTGTCTTAAGGCGCGCCCTGTCTTATTGGAGCCTATGATGGCTGTAGAGGTTGTAACACCAGAAGAACATATGGGTGATGTAGTTGGGGATTTAAATAGACGAAGAGGGATAATCTTAGGAATGGACGAAATTCCAACTGGTAAAACGGTAAGATCAGAAGTACCTTTATCTGAGATGTTTGGATACGCAACCGATTTAAGGTCCGCAACTCAAGGTAGAGCAAGTTTTTCAATGGAATTTCTTAAATATGCCGAAGTTCCAAACAACATTGCTGAGCAGTTAAAAACTTCGTAAAACAATACACTGATAAATACCCTAAATTTGTTGACATTAGGGGCTTTAGAGTCATAGAATACGCAACATTTTGCATAAAGCATAAATATAGGAATTAAATAAATTGGACAATCAATCAATAAGAATTCGCCTAAAAGCTTTTGACTATCGTTTGATTGATGCTTCAACTAAATTAATTGTTGAAACAGCAAAAAAAACTGGCGCGATTGTAAAAGGACCAATTCCTTTGCCAGTAAAAAAGGAAAGAACAACAATCTTAACTTCTCCGCATAAAGATAAAGATGCGAGAGATCAGTATGAAATTAGAACATACAAGAGACTTATGGATATAGTAGAACCCACAGATAAAACTGTTGATGCTTTAATGAAGCTCGACCTTTCGTCTGGGGTAGATGTGCAAATTAGTTTAGGCTAATTTGTTACTTTTTTAACGCTTTGCGGCCATAGAGGGTTATAAGCCCCGTATAAAAGGAGAGTAAATTGAGCATTGGCTTAGTTGGTAAAAAATCAGGAATGTCGAGACTTTTTCAAGAAGACGGCACTTCAGTTCCAGTAACAGTTATATCGGTTGCAGCAAACTTTGTTGCGGATATCAAGACGCATGAAAAGCATGGCTATAGCGCTGTTGTTGTATCTAAAAATACTTCTAAAAATTTAACAAAATCATCCGCAGAATTTTTTAAGAAGCAAAATATCGCTAATGGAGAATTATTTGAATTCAGAACCGAAGAAACCGATGACCTTAAGGTTGGACATCATTTAACTGCTGATATTTTTGAAGTTGGAAAAATGGTTGATGTATCTGGGACTTCCAAGGGCAAGGGATATGCCGGAGTTATTAAACGACATAATTTCGCTATGCAAGATGCAACTCATGGTAATTCTCTAGCTCATAGAGCTCATGGCTCAATCGGTCAGTGTCAGACTCCTGGAAGAGTCTGGAAAGGAAAAAAAATGTCAGGTCATATGGGTCATGAAACTAAAACAGTTCAAAGCTTAGAATTAATGGGCGCAGATGTTCAAAATAACCTTCTTTATGTCAAGGGTGCAGTACCTGGCTTTAATGGCTCAACACTTAAAATTACCCCTGCGGTGAAACAAAGATGAAATTAGATTTACTTAACATCGAAAATAAAAAAACAGATGTCCAAATTTCTGAAACAACTTTTGGCAAAGAGTTTAATGAAACCCTAGTTCATCAGGCTGTAGTCACATATCTAGCTGGATCAAGACAAGGTTCTCACAAACAAAAGACCAGGTCTGAAGTCAGAGGTGGTGGTAAAAAACCATACAGACAAAAAGGAACGGGTCGAGCAAGAGCAGGTACAATTAGAAGCCCTATCTGGAGAGGTGGTGGAGTTGCTTTTGCAGCAACACCCAGAGATTATTCTAAAAAAATTAACAAAAAGATGTATAGAGCTGCAATAAGTTCTATTTTTTCAGAACTGCATAGACAAAATCGCTTGGTAGCTATTGAGCAGCCAAAATTTGAAGCTCCTAAAACAAAAGAAATGAACAGCTTCTTGCATCAGTTCAATCTTAATAATGTACTTATTATTCTTGATGAAATGGATACAAACTTATATCTTTCAGCTCGAAATATACCTCATGTAGATGTTGTGACTGTTAAAGAAATTAATCCAGTTATTTTACTAAGATCTGAAAAAGTTGCAGTTACACCTGCTGCATTCAAGTTAATTGAGGCATGGGTCTAATGAATAAAGAAAAATTACTTACATTAATTCAGTCTCCTTATATCACTGAGAAAGCTACTTCTGTTGGAAGTTTAAATCAGGTTGTATTTAAAGTAGATTTATCTGCTTCTAAATTAGAGATCAAAAAGGCAGTTGAAGACTTATTTGATGTCAAGGTTGAAAGTGTTACAACATCAACTCAAAAAGGTAAAACAAAAAGAAACAGATTTGGTGTATATAAAAGATCAGATTATAAGAAAGCCTTTGTTTCATTGAAAGAAGGTTCTGAAATTCAATTTGAGGGCATTAGTTAATCATGGCAGTTATAAAAGCAAAACCAACTAGCCCAGGCAGAAGAGGCGTAATTTCGATAAAGTCAGATCTTTATAAGGGTCGACCGCATAAAGCGCTGCTAGAAAAAAAATCAAAAAATGGTGGAAGAAATAATAACGGTAGGATTACAGTTAGACATCAAGGTGGCGGGCATAAGCAACATTATAGAGTCATCGATTTCAGGCGAGATAAGTTAGATGTGCCAGCAGTTGTGGAGAGAATTGAGTACGACCCAAATAGATCGGCTCATTTGGCTTTGCTTAAGTATGCTGATGGTGAGAGGAGATATATTATTGCTCCTAGCAAAATCAAGATAGGCGATCCTGTGCTTTCAGCAGATCATACCGAAATGAAAGCTGGAAACTGTATGAAATTAGTCAACATCCCACTAGGAACAACAATTCATTGTATAGAAATGAAGCCTGGAAAAGGTGCGCAAATAGCTAGAAGTGCAGGTACATCTGCAAGACTGGTTGCCAAAGAAGGCATATACGCTACCTTAAGATTGCAATCCGGAGAAATGAGAAAAATTTTATCAGCGTGCAAAGCAACCCTTGGAACTGTCTCTAATCAAGAAAATAACTTACGCTCACTAGGCAAGGCTGGCGCCAAAAGATGGAGAGGTGTAAGGCCTACTGTTAGGGGTGTCGCTATGAACCCAGTTGATCATCCACATGGAGGAGGAGAAGGAAGAACTTCCGGTGGAAGACATCCATCAACTCCTTGGGGTATACCAACCAAAGGCTACAAAACAAGAAAAAATCAACGAACAGACGATTTGATCGTTAGAAGAAGAGGTAAAAGGAAATAAATAATGCCTAGATCACTTAAAAAAGGACCATTTATTGATTTATCGCTGCAAAAGGCAGTAGATAAAGCAATAAGTGAAAATAGCAAAAAACCAATAAAAACATGGTCTAGAAGATCAATGATCAGTCCGGCTATGGTTGGATTGACTATTTCTGTTCATAACGGCAAGCAACACGTCCCCGTATACATTAACGAAGATATGGTTGGTCACAAACTAGGTGAATTTGCCATTACAAGAACTTTTAGAATGCATTCTGGTGATAGGAAATCAAAATAATGGAAACAAGAGCGTATTTAAAAGGAACTAGATTATCTGCCCAAAAAGCAGGTTTAGTTGCTGATGTGGTAAGGGGAAAGTCAGTGCATTCAGCAATGGACTTTCTTACTTTTCACAAGCAAAAAGCATCAGCAGTAATAAAAAAACTTTTAGAATCTGCAATTGCAAATGCTGAAAATAATGACAAAGCTGATATTGATTTATTGGTTGTAAAGTCAATCATTGTTAATCAGGGTATGAGATTAAAAAGAATGAAACCTCGTGCAAGAGGCAGGGCTGACAGAATAATTAAGCCTACTTGCCATATTGAAATCGTATTATCGGATCAGGAGAAGTAATGGGTCAAAAAGTTCATCCAACTGGCTTTCGACTTGGCGTCATCAAGAAGCATAATGCTTTGTGGTATGCAAAAGGAAAATCTTATAGAGAGAATCTTATTGAGGATTTAAAAGTAAGAAATCATATCAGTGAAAAATTAAGATTTTCTTCTATCAGCAAAGTAGAGCTCGAAAGGTCTGCTCAAAATTTTGTTGTAAATATTCATACGTCAAGGCCAGGTATTATTATCGGAAAAAAGGGTGAAGAAATCGAATCTTTAAAGGCCTCAGTTCAAAAGATAGTTACTTTGCCAGTTCAAGTAAATATTAAAGAAGTCAGAAAACCAGATCTTGATGCAACAATTCTTGCAGAGGGAATTGCTCAACAGTTAGAAAGAAGAGTCCAGTTTAGAAGGGCAATGAAGCGAGCCGTTCAAAGCGCTATGAGACAAGGTGCTAAAGGCATTAGAACTGAGGTTTCTGGCAGACTGGGTGGAGCAGAAATTGCTAGGGCTGAATGGTATAGAGAAGGTCAAGTACCTTTGCATACTTTAAGAGCAAACATAGACTATGGAGTTGCAGAGGCTGCAACTACTTATGGATTAATAGGTGTAAAGGTCCACGTTTATACAGGTGAGGTTTTGGGTGACCCCTTTAAAGATGAGGCCCAAGGAAGTTAATCATGTTACAGCCAAAACAAACAAAATTTAGAAAGATGCATAAAGGCCGAAATAGAGGTCTTGCGCAGTCAGGTAACACTATTGCATTTGGTGAGTATGCTTTAAAGGCTACAACCAGAGGCAGGATCACGGCTCGCCAGATAGAGTCTGCAAGAAGAGCGATGACCAGATCTATTAAACGTGGCGGCAACATTTGGATTCGTATTTTTCCTGATAAACCTATAACTAAAAAACCATTAGAAGTAAGGATGGGAAAAGGAAAAGGTAACGTTGAATATTGGGTCAGTCTCGTTCAACCAGGAACAGTTCTATATGAAATGGCTGGTGTATCAGAAGAGGTAGCTAGAGAGGCATTCAAACTAGCTGCTGCTAAGTTACCAGTAAGAACAACATTTATTAAAAAGGCATTATAAAAATGGCAAAGTTAACAAGTGATCTCCAAGCCCTTCGCAAAAAAGATGTTAAAGCTTTAGAAAGTTTAGTATTGGAAATCAGAGAGAATCAATTTAAAAATAGAATGAAGCATAAGACCGGTCAACTCAATGAATCCCATTTGCTAACTGTTGACAGAAAAAAGATTGCTCAAATAAAAACTATTATTAATGAAAAAAAATCTGAGGAAGCATCCGCATGAGTACTAATCCAAGGCAGTTAACTGGCGTAGTTATTAGCGATAAAGCTGATAAGACTATAACTGTAAAAGTTGAACGTAAAGTTAAACATCCTACTTACAGCAAAATCATGAAGCGCTCTACAAAAGTGCATGCTCATGATGAACAAAATATGGCTAAGGTTGGTGATGTGGTCACTGTGCAAGAGTGCAGGCCTTATTCAAAGTCTAAAACTTGGAAGCTCCTTTCTGAAGGTCAAACTGTTGTATCTGAACCAGAGATTCAGGAGAGTCAATCATGATCCAAATGCAATCAATATTAACAATAGCTGACAACAGCGGAGCTAGAAGCGTTATGTGCATTAAGGTGCTTGGAGGTTCTAAGAGACGTTATGCCAATATTGGTGATGTCATAAAGGTTGCAATCAGAGAAGCCATTCCAACAGGTAAAGTTAAAAAAGGTCAAGTTGTTGATGCGTTAGTTGTTAGAACAAAAAAGGGCGTTAGAAGAAGAGATGGCTCTTTAATTAAATTTGATGAAAATGCAGCTGTGCTTATTGGTGGTAATAAAGCCCCAATTGGCACTAGGGTTTTTGGACCAGTCACAAGAGAACTTAGAGAAGGTAAGCACATGAAAATTTTATCTCTAGCCCCGGAAGTTTTGTAATGAAGAAAAATATTGAAACAGTAACGAAATTGAGAACCGGTGATGAGGTTATTGTTATTGCTGGAAAGGATTTGGGAAAAAAGGGAACTGTCCAAAAAATTTCTAAATTTAATAATAAAGCAGTCATTACAGGCATAAATATGATGAAAAAACACACTAAGCCCAATCCTCAGCTAGGTGAAACAGGCGGCATAGTTGAAAAAGAGGCTGCAATTAATCTATCAAACGTTGCAATTTGGAATCCTAAGCAAAAAAAAGCAGATAGAATTTCATTTCAAATAGACGGTGACAAAAAAGTAAGAGTTTACTCATCAGACAAAAAAGAAATTAAATCATGAATTTAAAAGAAACCTTCAATAAAGAATTGCTTCCTCAATTACAAGAGAAATTAGGAATTGATAACGTTATGGCCGTCCCTAAGCTTACCAAGGTGGTAATTAATATGGGTGTTGGCGAAGCTTTAACTGATAAAAAACATCTAGAATCTGCAGTGAATGACTTAGAGTCAATAGCTGGCCAAAAAGCTGTAATAACAAAAGCAAAAAAATCAGTAGCAAGTTTTAAATTACGTGAAGGGTGGCCAGTTGGATGCAAGGTTACATTGAGAGGCGACAGAATGTATGACTTCATAGAGCGCTTGGTGAATGTTGCAATTCCAAGAGAAAGAGATTTTAGAGGTTTAAACCCTAAATCGTTTGATGGCCAAGGAAACTACAGCATGGGTATCAAGGAGCAAATCATTTTTCCTGAAATTAACTATGACAACATTGATAAGATCCGAGGTATGGACATATGCATCAATACATCCGCCTCTAACAAAGAAGATGCTAAAGCATTGCTAGAAGTATTAAATTTCCCATTTAAAAAATAGGTAAGAAGTAAATGACAAGAAAATCAGTAATAGCCCGAGATGTCAAAAGACAAAAAATGGTTGAACGTTATGCAGTGAAAAGAGCTGCATTAAAAGAAGCATTTTTGAATCCTGAGAACTCTTATGAGGAAAAAATGGCAGCTTTTGAAAAATTACAAAAGCTTCCTAGAAACGCTAGCCCATCTAGAGTTACCAGAAGGTGCTCTTTGACAGGCAGACCGCATGCTGTATATAGAAAATTTGGACTTAGTAGAATTAAATTACGTGAAGCCGCAATGCGCGGTGACATCCCTGGATTGGTTAAATCAAGTTGGTAATATTATGAGTTTTCAAGACCCTACATCAGATTGTTTAACGAGAATTAGAAATGGACTCATGCGAGGCAAAAAAGTAGTGAACGCACCTTTCTCTAAATTCAAGCACGAACTCGTATCCTTGCTAGTAAAGGAAGGCTATTTAGCTGCTTGTGAAAAAATTTCATTAGACGGCAAGGATTCTTTAAGTATTTCTCTTAAATACATCAATGAAGCCCCGGCAATTAGAGAAATTAAGAGAATTTCAAAACCTAGTCTCAGAAGATATTCTTCGTCATCAGATCTTCCCGAAGTTAAGAATGGTTTAGGTATGTATGTTCTTTCTACTAATAAAGGGTTGATGAGCGATAAGGATGCTAGATCGCAAAATATTGGCGGCGAAGTCATTTGTGAGGTTTTTTAATTATGTCTAGAGTTGCTAAAAATCCAATATCGATTCCATCAGGCGTTGAAATAAATATTAGTGAAAAAATAATTTCTGTCTCAGGCTCTAAAGGTAAATCTGAATTCACACTGCCAGAATCGGTATCTGCAGTTCATGCCGATGATGTGGTGACCATTTCATATGATGAATCTTCTTCTGAATCAACTGCACTTGCGGGGACTTCTAGATCTTTAATCAATAACATGGTTACAGGTGTCTCAGAAGGATTTCAAAAAACATTATTGCTAGTTGGAGTTGGATATAGAGCTAAGGCTAGTGGCAAGAAATTAGAGCTAACCCTGGGCTTCTCCCATCCGGTTCACTATGACCTTCCTGAGCAAGTTGAGGTGGAAACACCATCCCAAACAGAAGTTGTGCTAAAAAGTCATGATAAGCAAATCTTAGGTCAGGTAGCTGCAGAAATTAGAGCTTTTAGACCTCCTGAGCCATACAAAGGAAAGGGTGTGAAATACGCTGATGAAAATATCAGAAGAAAAGAAGCTAAAAAAGCAGCAGGAGCATAACCAATGAATTCTAAATCAGACTCTAGAATAAGACGCGCAGCAAAAACTAGGATTAGAATATCTCAGCAAGATAAACCTAGATTATCTGTTTTTAAATCTTCTCAAAATCTCTATGCCCAAATATTTGATTCCAGCGGGTCTACTGTTTTAGCTTCAGCCTCGACAAATGAAAAAGCAGATAAGATGAGTTCAAACAATCTCAGCTCAGCAAAAGCTATTGGTCAAAAGATAGCAGAAAGAGCAATTGAAGCTGGTATTAAAAAAGTTGTGTTTGATCGATCGGGTTACAAATATCATGGCCGCATAAAAGCCATTGCAGAATCAGCTCGTGAAGCTGGATTGGAGTTTTAAAAAAATGAGTCAACAAAATAATAGCTTGCAGCAACAAGATGCTCTTGAAGAAAAACTTGTTCAGGTAAACAGAGTTGCTAAAGTTGTAAAAGGTGGTCGTATCTTTGGGTTTACAGCTTTATGTGTTGTCGGTGATGGCAAGGGAAAAGTAGGGTTTGGAAGAGGTAAAGCGAAAGAGGTTCCAATTGCAATTCAGAAAGCCATGGAGAATGCCAGAAGAAACATGGTAGATGTTAGCTTAAATGCATCAACCCTATGGTATCCAGTCAAAGCAAAGCATGGTGCAGCAAAAGTATATATGCAGCCAGCTGCAGAGGGAACAGGAATCATTGCCGGTGGAGCAATGAGAGCAGTATTAGAGCTTGTTGGTGTTCAAAATGTTCTTGCTAAATGTTATGGATCAACAAATCCAGTGAATGTTGTAAGAGCTACTATTAATGCATTGCGTTCAATGGAATCGCCAGAGGAAGTTGCTTTAAGAAGAGGCAAAAAGATAGCGGAAATATCATGAGTAATAAAACAATAGATATCAAACTTATCAAAAGCAGTATTGGTAGACTGCCCAATCATAAGAAATGTGTTAAAGGGCTTGGTTTCAGAAAGTTACAGCAGACTGTGACTGTTGAGGACACGCCAAGCAATCGCGGCATGATCAATAAAATTAGAGATATGCTGGAAGTCAAAGAGAGCTAATAATGGAAAATTCAGAAACAAACAATTCTTTAGGATTAAATACTCTGACTAGCACAGGTACTACTAAAAATAGAAAGCGTGTTGGAAGAGGTATTGGTTCTGGAACTGGTAAAACAGCTGGTAGAGGTCATAAAGGTCAGAAATCTAGATCAGGTGGTTCAATTGCCCGAGGTTTTGAGGGCGGTCAGATGCCATTACAGCAAAGAATTCCTAAATTTGGTTTTTCATCTAGAGTGAATAGAGGCTCTAAAGAAGTTAATTTAAAAAATATAGTTTCTATGGCTGAAGTTAATTTAGATACATTAAAGGCTAATAGAGTTATTTCTCAAGCAACTAAAAAGGTAAAAATTTTTGGTGTCTGTGAGGTCTCTCAACCAATGACTGTAACAGGGATTTTGGTGACTAAAGGCGCTAAAGAATCAATAGAAAAAGCTGGTGGAACAGTGGCATCTGTTGAAGTAAAACCAGTTAAAAAGAAGTTTGTTAAAACTTCGAAGAAAACAGATACAAAAACTCCTAAAAATGCAGAGGAGTCTTCTGACTAATTTATATGGCTGATCAAAATAAAGGAATGAGTGACTTATGGAGAAGGCTGAGATTTGTCTTTATGGCCATTATTGTCTATCGCCTTGGAACTCACATACCCATTCCCGGTATAGACCCAGCTAGACTTGCAGCTTTATTTGATCAAAATCAAGGAACCATCCTTGAGATGTTTAATTTATTTTCTGGTGGCGCTCTAGAAAGAATGAGTATCTTTGCTCTTAACGTAGTGCCCTATATTTCTGCTGCAATTATCATGCAGTTATTCTCAAACTCTATCCCATACTTACAAGAACTTAAAAAAGATGGTCAAGCCGGACGAAATCAAATTACTCAATATACGAGATATGGAACCGTTGTACTTGCATTTGTTCAAGCTTCAGCCCTGGCGGTAACATTAGGAGCAAGTGGTCTAGCATATGAGCCAGGAACTTCTTTTTTTATCTCTGCAGTATTTAGTGTGGTTGCCGGAACAATTTTTTTAATGTGGCTTGGAGAGCAAATTTCAGAGCGAGGAATCGGTAATGGAATTTCTATTATCATCGCCACTAGTATTTTGACTGGAATTCCTGGCGCTATTGGTCAAGCCTTAGAACAGGCTCGTCAAGGTGATCTAAATATTTTATTGCTCTTAGGCATTGGTGTTATAGCCATGCTGGTTATAGCCATTGTTGTGTTCATAGAAAGAGGGCAAAGAAGAATTACAGTAAACTATGCACAAAGACAGCAAGGCAGAAAGTTGATGCAGGCTCAAGCCAGTCATTTGCCTTTTAAAGTGAATATGGCAGGTGTGATTCCAGCAATTTTTGCAAGTACCTTCTTGTTATTCCCAGCCTCACTATCTACTTGGTTTGGTCAAGCTGAATCTTTTGGATTTTTACAAACAATCTCCCTGGCATTAAACCCAGGACAACCTTTGTATATTCTGACATTCTCAGCACTCATCATTTCATTTTGCTTTATTTGGCTAGCCTTAACTTTCGACACAAAAGAGGTAACAGACAACTTAAAAAAATCAGGGGGATTTGTTCCTGGAATTAGGCCGGGTGAACAAACAGCAGCCTACGTTGACAGTGTTTTAGCTAGGCTCACAGTATTTGGCAGCATTTATTTAACTTTAATATGTTTACTTCCCTTGGCGTTGATTAACTTTGCAGGAGTTTCTTTTTATTTAGGGGGAACATCTGTCCTGATCATCGTAGTTGTTCTTATGGATTTTATGTCTCAAGTTCAATCACATATGATGTCCAGCCAGTACTCATCGTTGTTAAAGAAAGCTAATTTAAAAAACTATAATAGATAAATATGAAAGTTAGAGCATCAGTAAAAAAAATCTGTAGAAATTGTAAAACAGTTAGACGAAAAGGAGTTTTGTATGTGATATGCAAGACAGATCCTAAACATAAACAAAAGCAAGGGTAATAGAATATGGCTAGAATAGCAGGCGTAAACATACCGGAAAACAAGCATCTTGAGATTGCTCTAACCCATATATATGGGATAGGAAAAAAAACAGCTCAAGATATCTGTACCAGCGTTAAGTTGGACTATTCTAAAAAGGTATCAGATCTTTCTGAGGATCAGGTAGAGACCATCAGAACGGCTGTTGCAGAATATACAGTTGAAGGTGATCTCCGTAGATTAGTCAGCACAAATATAAAAAGACTTATGGACCTTGGATGTTACAGAGGTATTAGACATAGACGAAAACTTCCTGTTAACGGTCAAAGAACTAAAACTAATGCAAGGACTCGCAAGGGCCCTAAAAAACCAATGAGGGCTTAACTGATGGCAGCTGGCAAAAAAGTTAAAAAGGTTATTTCTGATGGCATCGCTCACATACATGCTTCATTTAATAATACGATTATTACAATCACAGATAAACAAGGAAACGCTGTTTGCTGGGCCACATCGGGCGGCTCCGGTTTTCGTGGTTCAAGAAAAAGCACACCATTTGCCGCTCAGATAGCTGCTGAAAAAGCAGGAAATGCAGCAAAGGAGTTTGGAATGATTAATTTAGATGTAAAGGTTAGGGGCCCAGGAGGCGGAAGAGAATCTGCAATCAGGTCCTTGAACTCATGCGGTCTAAAAATTAAAAGTATAACGGATGTAACGCCATTGCCTCATAATGGCTGCCGTCCTTCAAAGAAACGTAGGGTATAGGGGAATCACATGGCAAGATACAGAGGTCCATCACTAAGATTATCTAGAAGAGAAGGCACAGATCTTTTTCTAAAGAGTGGCGCAAGATCAATTGAATCTAAATGTAACATGGAGACTGCTCCAGGTGTTCATGGTTTAAGAAGAGGCAGGCTTTCCGATTATGGTGTTCAGCTTCGTGAAAAACAAAAAGTTAGAAGAATGTATGGTGTGCTTGAAAAACAATTTAGGAATTATTATAAAAAAGCATCAAAATCAAAAGGTAATACAGGTGAAAATCTTCTTAGCTATCTTGAGCAAAGACTAGATAATGTTGTTTATCGAATGGGATTTGCTGCAACCAGAGCTGAAGCGAGACAATTAGTATCCCATAAAGCTTTTCATTTAAATGGTGCAACGGTTAATATTCCCTCATATCAAGTTCAACCAGGTGACGAATTAGAGGTAAGAGAAAAATCTAAAGCTCAATTAAGAATTAAGAACGCATTAGATCTTGCTAATCAAAGAGAAGCATGTGAGTGGCTTGAAGTAGATTCTAAAACTCTCAAGGGTGTATTCAAATCTGTGCCTGATAGAACAGATTTAAGTGCTGAAATTAATGAAAATCTCATTGTTGAGCTTTATTCAAAATAATACTTAAAAAACGGAAGGAAATTATGGAAACATCAGTAATAGATCTTTTAGTCCCAACTGACATTCAAGTTGATGACATAGATAACAATACATCTAAAATTACATTAGAGCCTTTAGAAAGAGGTTTTGGTCACACCCTAGGAAATGCATTAAGGAGAATTCTTTTATCTTCAATGCCAGGCGCTGCAATAACTGATGTCACCATTGATGGTATTTCTCATGAATACTCAACGATTGAAGGGGTGAGAGAGGATGTTATTGATATATTATTAAATCTTAAAGACATGCCTATCAGCTTAATAGAAGGAACTAGTGCTGTGATTAAGCTAGATGTCTCTGGCCCATGCGAAGTCACATCTAACTCTTTTGAGGTTCCAGGTAACGTTGAATTACCTGATGCGGAGCATCATGTTGCATCATTGGTCGATAAAGTTAGTTTGTCTTTAACAGCAACTGTAAAGACTGGAAGGGGATATGAACCTGCAGACTCAAGAGGAGAAGAAGAGACTGCTGTTGGAGCTTTAAAGGTGGATGCTTCTTTTAGCCCAGTTCGAAGAGTTGCTTATACAGTTGAAAATGCAAGATTTGAAAAAAGAACTGACCTAGATAAGTTGATAGTTGAATTAGAAACTGATGGAACGCTGGATCCTAAGAAGGCAATAGAGCATGCTGCGACCATTATGCAACAACAACTAGCTGCATTTGTTGATCTTGATGCTATAGCAGAACAAGAGGCTAAGAAAGATCAAAATGACTTTGATCCATTCTTAATGCGATCAATTGAGGAGTTAGAACTTACAGTTAGATCAACAAACTGTTTGAAAGCTGAAAGCATTTTCTTAATTGGTGATTTGCTTCAAAGGACTGAGTTTGATTTATTGAAAACTCCTAATTTAGGTAAAAAATCTTTAAATGAAATTAAGGATGTTCTAGCATCCAAAGGCTTTTCTCTTGGTTCGACGCTAGAGAATTGGCCTCCAATGGGTTAATAACAATGAGACATAGAAAATCAGGTAGAAAATTAAATAGAAACTCTTCTCATCGCAAAGCACTGATGAAGAATCTTGCTATTGCTTTCATTGAAAGGGAGTTAATTAAAACAACAGTTCCAAAGGCTAAGGAACTAAGGTCTTTTATAGAGCCTTTAATTACTATGGCCAAGGATGATTCTGTTGCAAATCGACGAAGAGCGTTTAATAAGCTCAGACTTGACTCGGTTGTTAATAAGCTTTTTACTGAAATTGCTGTTAAATCAAAAGACAGACCTGGTGGCTATTTAAGAATTATTAAAGCTGGCTTTAGACCAGGCGATAAAGCGGACATGGCATACGTTGAGTGGGTGGATAGAGATTTAGATGGCTCTACTGAAATAGCTGAGCCTGAGCTTAAAGAAGGTTCAGCTGCTTAACTTTTAAGAACCTCTTTTAAATATTTGCCTGTATAAGATTTTTTAGACTCAGAAACTTTGCTGGGTGGTCCTTCGGCTATTATTAGACCTCCATCACTCCCTCCCTCTGGACCAAGATCTATTATCCAGTCACTTGATTTAATAACATCCAGATTGTGCTCAATTACCACCACAGTATTGCCTTGATCAGAGAGTCTTTTTAAGACTCCTAGCAACAATTCAATATCATAAAAATGCAGGCCTGTAGTCGGTTCATCTAATATGAATAATGTTTTACCGGTGCTTCTTTTGGAAAGTTCTTTAGCAAGCTTAATTCTTTGAGCCTCTCCTCCAGATAAGGTAGTGGCAGACTGCCCAAGAGTTATATAGGTAAGACCTACATCTGCAAGAGTCTGAAGCTTATTTTTAATTGCTGGAATTGCTTCGAAAAACTCTAGAGCCTCTTCAACAGTCATACCCAAAACCTCAGCAATATTTTTTCCTTTGTATTTAACTTCAAGCGTTTGTTCGTTATATCTTTTACCATCGCAAATATCACATTTCACATAAATATCTGCTAGAAAATGCATCTCAACCTTTATCATTCCATCTCCTTGGCATGCCTCGCATCTTCCTCCCTTTACATTAAAACTAAATCTACCCGGTTTATACCCCCTTGTTCTTGCTTCTTCAGATTGAGAAAATAAATCCCTGATATGTGAGAAGAGGCCTGTATAGGTTGCTGGATTAGATCTTGGAGTTCGACCAATAGGGGATTGATCTATTCCTATGACCTTGTCTAAATACTCCAAACCTTTAATTTGTTTGCATTTGATTTCTTTATTTAGATTTGCTTTATTGAGCAAAAAGCTACTCATAGGCATCAAAGTTTGATTGATGAGAGAGGATTTACCTGAGCCGGAAACACCAGTAATACAAGTAAAGACTCCCACTGGAATTTTTGCAGTTACGTGCTGTAAATTATTTTCATACGCTTCAATAATTTCAATAAATTTATCAGGTTTCTTGGTGCTCTTGGGAAATTCAATCTTTCTTTTACCAGAGAGATAGGCCGCAGTCATTGACTCTTTGCTTTTTAAGATATCTGTTAATTTTCCTTGGGCACAGATCTCTCCACCATGCTTGCCAGCTCCTGGACCAATATCAATAATATGATCCGCACATCTAATTGCTTCCTCATCATGCTCAACTACTATTACTGTATTTCCAAGGCTTTTTAGGTGATATAGGGTTTTAATTAGCTTCTCGTTATCTCTTTGATGAAGCCCTATCGAGGGCTCATCGAGAACATAAGTAACGCCAACTAGACCAGATCCAATTTGACTAGCTAGCCTAATTCTTTGAGCTTCTCCCCCGGAAAGAGTTCCAGCACCTCTATCTAAAGTTAGATAATTAAGCCCAACGTCTTCGAGAAACGAAAGACGTTCCTTGATTTCTTTTAAAATCTTTTCAGCGATCATTGCCTTAGCTCCATCAAGTTCAATATTATGGAAAAAGGATAATGCATCAGAAATTTTTTGATTTGTAATTTTTTGAATTGGGGTGGCATCAATAAAAATATTTCTTGATTCTTTTCTCAACCTAGAACCTCCACAAGCATTACAGTGGCTATCTGAAAGCATCTTTGCTAATTCATTTCTGATAAATTCTGAATCTGTTTCTTTGAATCTTCTCTCAGTATTAGGAATAATGCCTTCAAAACGATGTTGCCGTACTATTTTGCTGCCACTCCTAAAACTTTTAGAGAAGTTGATTTTATCCTTCGAGCCCCATAACAGAATATTTTGGATTTCTCCTGAGTAGGATTCCCAAGGGGTATCTAAATTAAAATCATAGTGCTTAGCTAAACATTTTAATTGATGGAAATAGAATCTATTTCTTCTATTCCATCCCTTAATAGCCCCCTCATTAATTGTTGCAGAATTATCTGTGATTAATTTCTTTTGATCAAAGTATTGAATAACCCCCAAACCATCGCATTTTTCACATGCTCCAAAAGGATTATTAAAAGAAAACATCCTTGGCTCTAACTCAGTTACAGAATAACCACACTGAGAACAAGAAAAATTTGAAGAAAAAAGTAGTGCTGCTGACTCATCATCAAGCACATCTATTTGAATTAGACCCTCTGACAGACTGAGAGCTGTATCAATTGATTCAGATAGCCTAGACCGGTTGTCATCATCTTTCTGCAATTTTAACCTATCAACAATGGCTGATATATCATGTTTTTGATTTTTATTTAACGATGGAAATTCATCTAGCGGATATACCACGCCATTAATTTTCACTCTTACAAAGCCTTGAGCTTTCAGGTCTTCATAAATACCAAGATGCTCCCCTTTCTTGCCTCTTACCACAGGAGCCATAACCATGATTTTTTTTTCATACCCAAGTGAATAAATCTCGTCACAGATCTCACTGACAGTTTTGGCAGAAAGTTCTTCGTTATGATCTGGGCAAATTGGAATTCCAATTCTTGCATACAACAACCTTAGATAATCATATATTTCTGTAACAGTTCCTACGGTTGATCTTGGGTTATGTGAAGTGGATTTTTGCTCAATAGATATTGCCGGGGAGAGACCATCAATTTGATCAACATCTGGTTTTTCCATCATAGATAAAAATTGTCTTGCATATGCCGAAAGAGACTCTACATAACGTCTCTGACCCTCAGCATAAATTGTGTCGAAAGCTAGCGATGATTTTCCAGAACCAGATAATCCAGTTATAACAATCAATTCTCCTCGAGGGATTTCTAGAGAAATATTTTTAAGATTATGCGTTCGTGCACCTTTTATAGAAATTTTATCCATTTATTTAAAGAATTTTTATCCAGCTGATTTGTTTCGAGTTAAACTTAAGTAATTATAAGAGGTAATTATGGCTAGAGGAGTAAATAAAGTAATTTTGGTGGGTAATTTAGGGCAAAAGCCTGAAATGCGTTACACCCAGACAAATACAGCGGTCGCTACACTTTCGATTGCAACATCAGAATCTTGGAAGGATAAAGATTCTGGAGAGCAAAGAGAAAAAACTGAATGGCATAGAGTGGTCTTTTTTGGAAAATTGGCAGAAATCGCAGAACAATATCTTGATAAAGGCTCTCAACTTTATATTGAAGGCAAGTTACAAACAAGAAAGTGGCAAGATAAAGAGGGGAATGATAGATACACAACTGAAATACTTGGCAATGAGATGAATATGCTTGGTGGCAGGCAATCCTCTGGTGATGGCGGAGCCTATGATCAATCTCAGCCTGCTTCTCAATCTGCTCCATCTCAAGCATCTCAAATCTCAGAGGAAGATATTCCTTTCTAGGCTTTAGTGACTTTCAAAACAATTACACTTGAACAGCATGAAAATCTCGCTGTTCTTTTATTGAATAGGCCAGAAAAATTAAATGCTTTTACATTCCTAATGATGGAGGAGTTAATAAGTGCTTTAGATTCAATAGAAGCAGATGACAATCTAAAAGCAGTCATTATTTCAGGATCAGGGAGAGCATTTTGCGCAGGTGCTGATTTAAGTAGCGGCAAAGATACATTTAATCCATCTTTTGATAATTTTGCAGTAAAAGAGGATGATTTCAGAAGAGATTCTGGCGGAATTCTTACTTTGAGAATGTATAAATTTTTAAAGCCAATTATATTTGCTTGTAATGGTCCTGCCGTCGGTATTGGAGCATCTATGCAGCTTCCTGGGGACATTCGTATTGCATCAGAAGATGCTAGATTTGGATTCGTTTTTAATAATAGAGGGATTGTACCTGATGCATGTAGCAGCTGGTTTCTTCCAAAAATTGTTGGAATTTCTAAAGCTTTAGATTTAACATTTTCTGGCAGAATTATAGATTCTCAGGAGGCATTAGATATCTCATTAATTTCAAGTATTCATAAACCAGAAAACTTAATTCACGATGCCATAAATATTGCTCAGGCGCTTGTAGAAAAATCTGCACCAATTTCAATAGCAATTACTAGACAAATGCTTTGGAGGTCTTTCGGTCAAACCGATCCATACGATGCTCATGTCATTGAAAGCAAGGCCATTGATTCCAGAGGAGCATCAGATGATGCAAGAGAGGGCGTGAACTCCTTTCTAGAGAAGCGTCCAGCAAAGTTTAAAAATCTTATCTCCTCAGATATGCCTGACTTTTTTCCTTGGTGGGACGAAAGAGACTGAATGTGAGTGTTTGGAATGTAGACCAAGCATTTAGTTGGTACAACAAGCAAGGCTGGCTAGTTGGGTGTAATTTTCTTCCAAGCTCTTGCATCAATCAAATCGAAATGTTCCAAGAAGACACATTTAAACTTGATGAGATTGCAAAGGAGATTTCTTGGGCAAAAGACCTTGGTTTTAACACCCTCAGAGTTTACTTGCATGATCTTTTGTGGGATGAGAAAGATCAATTTTTAATAAGGTTTAATAATTTTTTAGATTGTTGTCAGAGTTTTGAAATCAAGCCGATTATTGTTTTATTCGATGATTGTCATTATCCATTCCCTCAGCTAGGACCTCAGCCGCTTCCGATTAGAGGAATTCATAATTCTGGATGGAAGCAAAGTCCCGGACATCAAATTGTTACAGAGATATTTGAATTAAAGACAAAAAAGCATCTAAAAAGATTGCAAACATACACGCAAGAGCTTCTTGAGTTATACAAAGAGGATGAAAGAATCTTAATGTGGGATTTATACAATGAACCAGGGCAGTTTGGTATAGGCGAGAAATCATATACTTTGCTTGATTATGTTTGGAATTGGGCTCATGAGATTAGACCCTCTCAACCTTTGACTTCTTGTTTAGATGGATCAATCGGCGACTCAATCATTGCTCTAAATCAGAATAAGTCGGATATTATTACTTTTCATACATATGAGGCTGAAAAGCTTGAACCGACTATAGAAAAATTGAGAACAATTGGCAGGCCATTGATGTGTACTGAATATATGGCGAGAGAATATGGAACTACCTTTGAATTTTGTCTTCCAATTTTTAAAAAATATAACATTGCTTGTTATAACTGGGGTTTAGTTGCTGGACGCAGCCAAACAAATTTTAACTGGGAAACAATTTTGTATTTAAATGAAGAAAGAGATAAAGGTAATTTAGTAATGGAGGGTGATAGTCTCACAGAACCAAATCAATGGTTTCATGATATTTTCCGTCAAGATGGATCGCCATATAGCATTGAAGAAACTGCCTTCATAAAAAAAATATTAAGCAACAAGGAACAATAATGAATGACTTAGCTTGGAAAGAATTTGAGAGGGTAGATATTCGTGTTGGAACTATTTTATCTGCCGAGGAGTTTAAAGAGGCCATTAAGCCAGCAATAAAAATGACAATAGATTTTGGATCAGAAATAGGCATTAAAAAATCATCTGCACAAATAACAGATCACTATAATCCTGAGTCTTTGATAGGCATGCAGATTGCTGCAGTAATTAATTTTCCTAGAAAACAGATAGGACCATTTATGTCAGAGTGTCTCGTAACAGGCTTCACTCAACCTGATGGAAGTATTATTTTAGCTGTTCCACAAAAAGGGGCTGTCAATGGATCTAGATTGGCTTAATTTACTTACTAAAAATTAGACTTGCATTGGTTCCACCAAAGCCAAATGAATTGCTCATTACAGCATTTAATTTTTGCTCCATCATTGATTGAGAAATTCTCAGCCCCTCTGCCTCTTCAACCAAGGTCTCTATGTTGATTGAAGGAGCAATAAAATCATGCTGCATCATTAGGATAGAATAAATTGCTTCTTGAGCGCCAGTTGCTCCTAGAGAGTGTCCTGTCATAGATTTGGTGGATCCAATGATAGGAGCATTTCCTCCAAATACTTTTTTTATTGCTCCTAGTTCGGCAAGATCTCCAACAGGAGTACTCGTGCCATGAGCATTGATGTAATCTACATCTGATTTATAAGCCTCCATTGTCTCGCTCATACATCTTGTTGCCCCTTCGCCTGAGGGAGAGACCATGTCATATCCATCTGAGTTTGCACAGTAACCTTTTAATCTTGCAATTATGGGAGCATTCCTTTTAATTGCATGCTCTTCTTCTTCAAGGATAAGCATTCCGGCTCCACCAGCAATTACAAAACCATCTCTATCAATGTCAAAAGGTCTAGAGGCTTTCTCAGGCGAATTATTGTATTGTGAAGATAGAGCTCCCATTGCATCAAACATGGAGGACGAGGTCCAGTGCTCTTGTTCAGCACCACCTGCAATAATGATGTCTTGTTTGCCTAATTGAATCAGCTCTGCTGCATGACCAATGCAATGAGCACTGGTTGAGCATGCGGATGATATAGAATAATTTACTCCTTTTAGCTTAAGAGTAGTCCCTAAAATAGCAGAAACGGTGCTCCCCATTGTTTTCGTAACAGCATAAGGCCCAATTCTTTTGGGTCCTCGCTCTCTTGCAACATCAGACGCTTCTATTTGAGCAGCCGACGAGGCTCCTCCAGAGCCAGCCACTATTCCAATTCTTGAGGCATTCATCTCCTCGAGATTTAACGATGCATTGAGCAGCGCCTCTTGAGCAGCAATGTATCCAAATCCTGAGGCCTCACTCATGAAGCGAAGAGTCTTTCTATCAATCAGCTCAGATAAATTTATATTTACTGCTCCAGAAACATGGCTTCTAAAACCCATTTCCTCATATGTTAAGTTTTTTGTTATACCAGATTTTCCATTCTTAAGACTGCTTAATACCTCTTGAATATCGGAGCCTATGCAAGAGACTATGCCCATTCCAGTTACAACTACATTCTTCATTAGAATTCGCTAGTGTCCTTGAATAGACCAACCCTTAAGCCCTCTGTTGAATAGACATGACGATCATCAACAAACATATTCCCATCAGCAAATCCAACAACCGCTCCTCTATTAATAACTCGTTTTATATCAATTTCATACCTAACTATTTTTGCATTGGGAGTCACTTGACCAAAAAACTTAACTTTATCTGAGCCTAGCGCTCTTCCATAGCCGGGTAATTCAAGCCAGCACAAGTAGAAGCCTAACAATTGCCACATAGCATCTAAGCCCAGACATCCTGGCATTACTGGATCTGATTTAAAATGAACTTTAAAAAACCATAAAGCTTCATCTATATTTAGATGAGCAATAATTTTTCCTTTGGAATATTTACCTGAAACTTTGTCTATTTGGTCAATAGAGTCAAACATCAGCATCTCGTCTGCTGGTAGACGACCATTATTTGGACCAAATAGATCCCCATTTCCACAAGCAATTAAATCTTCTTTTGTATATCTTGATTCAGGTATGAATGTCATATTTTCCTTAAATGCGAGAAGTTTATTAAGTTTAGCATTTCATTGTAGCAGGGGTGATGCTTTAATTTATTCAAGTGCTTGAGAGTTTCTTTTGCATATTTGTCCAATAAGGCATTTATTTCTTTTTGCGTTTTATCATCTCGTATTAATTGATAGATTATATTTTGATCTTTTTTTAATAATTTAGATTGACCTAATCTATCTAAAAGAAACCTTCTATTTTTTTTATCAATATTTTGCAAAGCAAAATATAGCGGAAAAGTAATTTTTCCCTCCCTGAAATCTTTGAAAGCGGGCTTTCCTATATCAAGTTTAAAGGCCTCATAATCTAAAATATCATCTTGAATTTGAAACGCAGTCCCCAGAGCCTTGCCCAGTTGTCCAAATATTTTGATTTCTTCTTTTGATTTGCATGCAAGCATCGCTCCAGTTTTTGCTGATGCCTCAAAAAGCCTACCTGTTTTTAGATAACTAACTTTTAGCAAGTCATCAAGCGTAATGGGTTGCTTGTTTTCAAAAAGTTCTAATTGAATAATTTCACCCCTGGCAATATCATTTGTGGCTTTTGCCAATTCATCTAAGATAGATGAGATACCCAGTTTTACCATCAAAATAAAGGCTTTTGAATAAATGAAATCGCCCATCAAGACGCTGTAGGAGTTTGTCCAGACTTGATTAACTGATTCTGTGCCTCGTCTGCGCTCTGACTCATCTACCACATCATCATGAACCAATGTTGCTGTATGCAAAAGCTCAATAATACTTGCTAAAGCTATTCTATTTTTTGGCTTGATATCTGATGATTTAGAAGCAAGCAAACACAATAATGCTCTAGTTTTTTTCCCCTTCACATTAAAAATATATTCATAAATTTCCTGAATAATTTTTTCGTTAGAAAGCTCTTTTTCAATAGTAGCTTGCACTCTATTGAGTTCAGTTTGGGTGGTTTTTGTGAGTAAGTACATCTTAAATAATTAGAAGCCTAAAATTATACATAAGTATTGATAATTTCTTTCAGAAAGCGTATATTTTGCCACCTTTAGAGATAACTATGTACGCAGTAATAGAAGCAGGTGGAAAACAACATAAAGTCGAGTTAGGACAAGTCCTAGAAGTCGATTTAATGCAAGAGGAATCAGGAGTAGATCATGCTTTTGAAAACGTTATGCTATATGTTGATGGTGATGATGTGCAGATTGGGCAGCCATACATAGAAAATGCCAAAGTTGTAGCTGAGATAGTTGAAGAAGTAAAAGGTGAAAAAGTTTCTATTCTTAGGTTCCGTAGAAGAAAACATAGCATGAGAAAAATTGGACACAGACAGAGATATACTCAGATTAAAATTAAAGAAATCAACGTAGGTAAATAGAAATGGCACATAAGAAAGCAGGTGGTTCCAGTAAAAACGGCAGAGATTCCAACTCCAAAAGACTTGGTGTGAAACGTTTTGGTGGTCAAACTGTTAAATCAGGTGAAATCATCATACGTCAACGTGGCACTAATACTCATCCAGGTGAAAATGTTGGCATGGGTAAAGATCATACTTTATTCGCGACTTCAGCCGGTCAAGTGCAATTCACTTATAAAGGCATTAAGCAAAAAAAGACAGTCAACGTCATCTCTCAGTAAATCATGAACTTCATCGATGAAGCTCTGCTAGAAGCAAGGGCTGGAAACGGTGGTGCGGGATGTACAAGTTTTAGAAGGGAAAAATTTATTCCTCGGGGGGGTCCAGATGGAGGTGATGGTGGCAAGGGTGGAGATATCATATTTCGGGTCGATCCCAACCTTAATACTTTAGTTAATTTTCGCAATCAAAAATATCTCATTGCCAAAAACGGCCAATCTGGAGCAGGGAACAAAAAAACAGGACAAGATGCTGACGATCTTATTGTAATGGTTCCAAAAGGCACTGTAATTTTTGATTCTATATCCAATCAACTAATTTATGACTGTTGTGACGAAGGAATCGATTATCTTGTAGCTAAAGGAGGCGATGGAGGGGCTGGAAATTTTAGATTTAAATCCAGCACTAATCAGGCACCCAGGCGTCATACAGCTGGTTGGCCTGGAGACGAATTTTCTATCAGGCTTGAGTTACGCTCCCTAGCAGATGTTGGTTTGGTCGGATTTCCCAATGCTGGAAAATCTACTTTTTTAAATAGCGTCTCTGCAGCGCGTCCAAAGATTGGTGATTATCCTTTTACAACTCTTCGCCCCAATTTAGGCACTGTTCAAATTTATGATACTTCATTTATTATTGCCGATATTCCAGGTTTGATTGAAGGAGCGTCGGAAGGAGCAGGTTTAGGATTAAACTTTTTAAAACATATTTCTAGAACTGGGCATTTACTGATTTTATTGGACCCACAAAATTCTGAAAGATTAATTGAAGAACAACTTGTCATCCTTGTTAATGAGCTGAAAACTTATGATCCAAGCTTATTAGAGAAAAGCATATGGATTGCTATCAACAAAAACGATACCTTGGAAGAGGAAATGCAAAGCCAGCTTATTGAACTCATCCAAAACAAGATGACTTCATTAGACCTAAATAATGAAGGGATAGTTATGATTTCTGGATTTACGGGTGATAACACTGAAAAGTTGTTGGGCATGATTGCCAACAAGATGTCAGAAACTCAGAATTAACTTAGTTCTTTAACCGCTTTAACTAGCCGACTTTTAGTTCTAGCAGCAGCATTCTTGTGGATTACTTTTTTTGCAGCCGTCGAATCTAATACTTTCTGAGCAGTTTTTAATAATTCTGCAGCTGATTCTTTGTTATTTTCGGCTATAGCATTTCGAACAGCTTTAACAGCTGTTCTAGCTTGAGATCTTTGAGAATGCTTTAACTTGTATCTGTCAGCATTCTGACGAGCTCGTTTGATTGATTGTTTACTATTAGCCATATCTTTAATTATTAGATGCGCTAGTTTAATGATCTTGATCGAGTCTGTCTACTGTATCAATAAAATATATTGATGTATCAAAATTGGTGGAGGCGGCGGGAATTGAACCCGCGTCCGTTAGTTCTTCAACCTGACTTCTACATGCTTAGCTCATTCTTTTTGTTTCGCCTTAATGACCCGAAGAGCAGGGTATTGAAGGTTAGTCTAAATTATGTTTCGCGCTGCTGTGTTAAGACTCCACAGCAAAACTAGACTATGTATTTTGCCAATGCTTCAAACCATAGACAATTCTTGCATTGGTTAGCCAATTAAGCGGCTAAAGCGTAGTTGTCGTTTTCTGCAACTAATTTTTTTGTAGTATGTTTTACAAGAGTTACCACAATCTTGGCATGCGCTTTGGAATCCAATAAAAACGTCGAACCCAATTCGCCCCCATAGGGAGTGTGATTATATATGAAAAAGTCTAACGGTTAGAATTTTTTAAGATTCTCTGTTTTTCTCGATTCCAGTCCCTTTGTTTTACATCCTCTCTTTGGTCATGGATCTTTTTCCCCTTACCTATAGCAATATCACATTTAATTTTATTTTCTTTCCAATAGATTGATGTCAGTACGCAGGTAAGGCCTTGTTGACTAATTGCTTCTAGAATATTGCTTATTTCTTTTTTGTTAAGGAGCAATTTTCTTGATCTTGTTGAATCTATATGATCGTTTTTTAAAGATGCAGGCGGATCAATTTTTAAACCAATAACCCATGCTTCATTATTTTTAAGGGTTACATATGAATCCTTGACATCAACTTTGCCATTTCTTAAGCCTTTTACTTCCCAGCCTTCTAAGACTAAGCCAGCCTGAAATTTATCAGTTAAGTGATAATTTCTTGCGGCATTTTTATTCTTGACGATGATATTATTATTTTTAGCATTCATAATGATTCTCACAATTATGAATCTGTTAAAACTATTTGCAAATTTTGAGGATATTTATGCAAAAAACTAAAGTAACTTTAATTTACTGGGGTCTATGCTTATTTATTTTTTTAGCTTTAATTCCATGGATTTTTAATTCAACTATAGCCCTTTATTCAATTCAGGCTCTAGTAATATACGGGGGGATAGTAACTGCTTTTTTGGGCGGCATCATTTGGGGTTGGGAAGGAGAGTCTGCCTCATCAGCAAACCTCTGGATTGCAATTGGATTCTCTCTTTTAGGCCTAGGAGTAGCATTAGCTTCTTTTATAAGTTTAGCATTCAGCCTTATCTTGCTGGCTCTATCTCTGCAAGTTTTTTTAAACTTTGAGAAAAAAAATAGTTTATTCTTTCAATCAAACATTAAATACGCAAATGCAAGAACTTTGATAACAAACTTAGTTACAATATGTTGCATAACCTCATTAGCATTTTTATATAACCCCTATACATAAAAATATGAACGGAAATACTTCTTCAAAACTTTATGAATCTGTTTCCTGGGTAGGAAAGTGGACATTTGTGCTTGCTGCAGCTGGATCAGCGGTTGGCTTAGGAAACATTTGGGGCTTTCCGTATAAAGCAGGAACCGAGGGTGGTGGAGCTTTTGTGATGATTTACCTTATTTGCATATTGGTAGTTGGATTACCAATCATGATGGCTGAAATCATGATTGGTAGGCGTGCCAGAAAGAGCCCCGTTAATGCTATGAAAATAGCAGCAGTTGATTCAGGGCATACAAGTAAATGGCAGGCTGTAGGTTGGGGTGGGTTAATTTCAGGAATTTTAATCCTATCTTTTTATAGCGTAATAGCTGGAATTTGTTTGAACTATATATTTATAGCTGCTTTTCCTACCCCTGATATTACCTCTCTCGAGCAATTCAACATAGTTACCTCATCTCCATCAAGACTATTATTTTGGCATTCAATTTTCATTGCGTTGAATATCATTATTATTTCTGCAGGTGTTATTGGTGGCATAGAGAGAATGGTTCGCTTATTAATGCCAGCCTTATTTATATTGATGATGGTAATGGTTGTCAATGCAATGATTAATGGTGATTTTGCAAGAGGCTTAAGTTTTTTATTTGCTCCAGATTTTTCAGAAGTAGATGCCACGACATTTTTGAGAGCTATGGGGCAAGCATTTTTTAGTTTAAGTTTAGGAATGGGCTCAATTATGTGCTACGGAGCCTATATGCCACAAGAGGAAAATATTTTTAGAACATCACTCACAGTTGCAGGGTTGGATACATTAATAGCTATATTGGCTGGCCTGGCAATTTTTCCCATTATTTTTGCATATGGTTTAGAACCAGGCGCAGGCCCTGGCCTTGTATTTGTAAGTTTGCTGTCTGCTTTTGTTGATATGCCTTTGGGCAATATTGTTGGACCAGCTTTTTTTGCTTTGCTTTCAATTGCTGCGTTAAGTAGTGCTATTTCTTTGCTTGAACCAAGCGTTGCATATTTTGAGGAAGAAAAGATAGTTTCTCGATTTTTTGCTGCTTTAACCCTTGGTTTCTTTGCGTGGATAATAGGCATTGGCAGCGTTCTGAGCTTTAATGACTGGTCTGACATTTCTTTTATTGGAGACCTTAATTTTCTTGATTCAATAGATTATTTAGCAAATCAATTTTTAATGCCCATTGGAGGCATGATGGTTGCAATTTTTGCTGGATGGTTCTTAAAGCCAAACCTTGCTCTTGATGAATTTTCTGATATTGATCTTGTAATATTTAAAGTTTGGAAATTCTTCATTAAATTTATCTCTCCTATTCTTGTTGCAGCAGTTTTTGTATACCAGCTAGCAAGCTAAAAATGCCCAGCAGTTTTGAAGGATCTGAAATATTTATAGCATCTCCAGAAAGAATCCTTTCATTAATAAATAACTTTGAGTCTTATAAAGAGTTTTTACCTGGCTGTCTTGAGTCCTCAAGATTGCCTGATGCTGAAGAAGGTTTTGTCATGGGTAGATTGGTATTTTCAGTGCTAAATAAAACCTATGCTTTCGAATCTAATAACAAGACCGAAGGGCATGAGGTTGGAATTACTCAATCTAAAGGCCCTTTTTTGGATTTCCACGCCCTTTGGAGCCTTGAGGTAATTAATGAAAATCAGACTAAGGTAAGGTTTAAAACTACTTTCACTCTTCCATTTGCCTTAAGTATAATCATCACCCAGTCTCTAATAGATAAAATTGGCCACAAGTTTATTAATGCTTTTGCAACTCAGTTATTAAAATGAAGATTTATGTTTCTATTCAGCGAGAAGCAAACCCAAGTTTTTTGAAGCTTGATGTTTCTGAAAGCATTACTGCAAAAGAAGTTTTAGAATTACCTGAAGTGAAAAAACTCCATCAGCAAGAAATAAATTGTATTAAAGTTGGAGTAAATGGTGAGGAGTTAGATGGAAAATATATGCCTAAACCAATCAATTACAGAATGTCTGATGGAGAGAGGCTGGAAATTTATAGACCGCTTTTTCAAGATCCGAAAGAAAGAAGAAAAAATAAAGCTAAGGCAGCGAAAGATTCTTAGTTATTATCTGAGACAGTAGTTTCCTCCAGTACCCAGGTATCTAACCTTTGGTCTATGTCAAAGATAAGTGATAGTTTCTTTTCACCAACAATTGTTTCACCAACCTTAACTGAATAAAAATAATCCCATCTATTTTGATGGATGGGACTATTAAGCAGTGGAGTGCCTAATAGGTATTGCACCTGATCCTTAGACAGACCCTTGACAAGCTGCTCCACATCCTCATCCTCAATAATATTGCCTTGTAAAATAGCTACTTTAAATGGAGCTAAAGATGAGCAATTTGATACTCCACCAAGAGATAAAATAATGATTAAAAAGGCTTTTGTTAATTGCTTCATGTGATGATTTCATTATACTTTGAAAGAGGATACATCGAAAAGTTCATGAGTAAAGAAAATACTGAATTAAAAAAAGCAGGCTTAAAAGCAACCCTTCCCAGAATACGAATTTTAGAAGCGCTTGAATCGAGTGATAATCGCCACCTAAGCGCCGAAGATATTTATAGGCAACTCATCACTTCTGGAGAGGATGTTGGCTTGGCAACAGTATATAGAGTTTTAACTCAGTTTGAATCAGCCGGCATAGTAATGCGACATAACTTTGAAGAGGGTCATGCTGTATATGAGATTACTCCTGATGATCATCACGACCATATGGTATGTTTAGAAACTGGCAAAGTAATTGAGTTTCATGATGAGCTGATCGAAAAACGCCAAGAATCAATCGCCAACGAAATGGGCTATGAAATAGTTGATCACAGCATGGTTTTATACGTAAAGCCCATTAAATAAATTATCCATTCACCCTTGAACTCACATTGAGTCATCCCAATATATCTAAATAATTGGATATAATGATGGCAAAAAAACTAAAAGCTAAAGATAAAGCAGATCTTAAAGATAAACCCATTAATTCAGAGGAAACTCTTGAAGAAGATGAATCATTAGAAGAAGAGACAGATGCTTCACAAAAAGATACTTTTGCAGATCAGAATGCAGATGAAAAAATTAAGGATCTTGAAGAGGCATTGCTTAGATCAAGAGCGGAATTAGATAATGCTTTCAAAAGGAACAGCGCTGATATTGAAAAAGCACATAAATACGGCGTAGAAAGACTGCTTCACGAATTATTGCCAGTAGTGGATAATCTTGAGCATGCACTCAATAACTTCTCTAAAGATTCGTCCAAAGAAGACAGGGAAGGTGTTGAGCTAACACTAAAATCTTTTGAATCAGCACTTGATAAATTTGGTATTAGACCCATCTACCCTGTTAATGAGAACTTTGATCCAATAAAGCATGAGGCTGTAATGACTTCACAGGATCCAGATAAAGAAAATAATAAAATTGAAAATATATTTCAAAGGGGTTGGGAGCTTCATGACCGGGTTGTAAGACCTGCCAGAGTTTCCGTAATTAAAAATTAGGAAAAGATTATGTCAAAGATTATAGGAATTGATTTAGGTACAACAAATAGCTGCTTAGCTGTCGTTGAAGGACAACAGCCAAAGGTTATTGAAAATGCTGAGGGGGGTAGAACCACTCCGTCAGTAATAGGCTACTCGGATGATAATGAGGTTTTGGTTGGCGCTCCAGCAAAAAGACAGGCTGTCACAAATCCAGAAAAGACGTTGTATGCCATCAAGAGGCTTATTGGAAGAAGATTTGATGACGATGTAGTGAAAAAAGATATGGACATGGTGCCATATGAAATTATAAAGGCTGATAATGGAGATGCTTGGGTCAAAGTAGATGATAAAAAACTGGCTCCTCCTCAAATTTCTGCAGAGGTTTTAAAAAAACTGAAAAAAACTGCAGAAGATTATTTAGGTCATGATGTATCAGAGGCCGTCATCACCGTGCCAGCTTACTTTAATGATTCTCAAAGGCAAGCAACAAAAGATGCTGGCAAGATAGCTGGCCTTGAAGTAAAAAGAATAATAAATGAACCAACTGCTGCAGCATTAGCATATGGTCTAGATAAGCATACTGGTGATTCAGTTGTTGCTGTATATGATCTTGGAGGAGGCACTTTTGATATCTCAATTATTGAGATCTCTGAGGTAGATGGCGAACATCAGTTTGAAGTGCTCTCCACAAATGGTGACACCTTTTTGGGTGGAGAAGATTTCGACCTTAAACTAATTGATTATTTTGTTGATGAATTTAAGAAAGAATCTGGTTTTGACCTCAAAAGTGATCCTATGGCTCTTCAACGTTTAAAAGAGGCTGCAGAAAAAGCAAAAATTGAGCTTTCTTCATCTGATCAAACTGAAATTAATTTGCCATATATAACTGCTGATAGTTCAGGTCCAAAACATTTTGTCCATAAGATTACCAGGGCCAAACTTGAATCTTTAGTTGAAGACTTAGTAGATAGAAGCCTAACCCCCCTTAAACTTGCGTTAGAAGATGCCAAGCTTTCAATCGGCGACATCAATGAGATATTGCTTGTTGGAGGACAGACTCGCATGCCAATGGTTCAACAAAAAGTTAAAGATTTTTTTGGCAAAGAACCAAGAAAAGACCTTAATCCTGACGAAGCCGTTGCAGTGGGTGCTGCAATCCAGGGATCAGTCCTATCTGGCGATACTAAAGATGTGCTCTTGCTAGATGTGACTCCTTTAACGCTGGGGATTGAGACGCTTGGAGGAATTGCTACTCCATTAATTGAAAAAAATACAACCATACCAACACAAAAATCTCAGGTATTTTCAACTGCCGAAGACAATCAATCAGCAGTGACGGTTCATGTTATTCAGGGTGAGAGAAAACAAGCAGCTCAAAATAAATCTTTGGGCCAATTCAATTTAACAGATATTCCCCCTGCAGCCAGAGGCACACCTCAAATCGAAGTGTCTTTTGACCTAGATGCTAATGGTATTCTTAATGTAGCTGCTAAAGATAAAAATACTGGAAAAGAACAGTCGATTGTTATCAAGGCTTCTAGCGGGCTATCTGATGATGATATTGAGAAAATGGTCAAAGATGCTGAGGCTAACGCAGAGGATGATAAAAAATTTGAAAGTCTAGTCCAAGCAAAAAATAATGCAGATATGCTTGTTCATGCCACTAGAAAGTCTATTTCTGAAGCTGGAGATAATTTAACCGATGAAGAAAAAGAGGTGGTTGAATCATCTACAGTTAAGCTAGAAGAAGCCATCAAGCAAGATAGTTTAGAAGCAATAGAAGAGGCAACTAAAAACCTTAATGAGGTTTTAACTCCGTTAACTCAGAAACTATATCCTCAGGCTGAGGAAGGCTCCTCAGATGGCGGAGAAGAGACTTCTGGTGATGACAATACAGTTGATGCTGAGTTTGAAGAAGTTAAAGAAGAAGAAAAGTAAACAATGTCACAGAGAGACTATTATGAAGTCTTAGGGGTCTCTCGAGCTGCATCAGATGCAGAATTAAAAAAAGCTTTTAAAAAACTAGCGATGAAATATCATCCAGATAGAAATCCAGATGATCCTGCCGCTAATGAAAAATTTAAAGAAGCTGCTGAGGCTTATGAAATCCTATCTGATTCAGAAAAAAAATCAGCCTATGACCAATTTGGCCATGCGGGTGTCCAGGGCATGGGAGGCGGTCAAGGAGCTGGATTTCAAGATTTTAACTTTGGAGATATCTTTGGAGACATTTTTGGCGATGTTTTTGGCGGTCGAAGTTCTTCAAGCAGGGCGGCGAGAGGTCAAGATCTTCAATATACATTAGAACTATCTCTCAAAGAGGCAATTCTAGGTGTCAAGAAAACAATAAAAATACCCGTAGATAAATCATGCAATGATTGTTCTGGATCTGGTGCTAAACCAGGCTCATCTCCAGCTACTTGTAATCAATGTAATGGCGCTGGTCAGGTAAGAATGCAACAAGGCTTTTTTTCAGTTCAACAACCCTGTAATGCATGTAGAGGTGAAGGAAGGATTATTCAGGATCATTGTAATTCATGCAGAGGGGCTGGAGTTAAGCAAGAGACAAAATCCCTTTCTGTTAGTATTCCATCTGGTGTAGATAATGGAGATAAAGTTAGGCTCACAGGAGAAGGGGGCGCAGCAAGAGGAGGGCATACCGGTGATCTTTATGTTGCTATTCAGGTTAAGAATAATGAAATTTTCGAAAGAGATGGTAGGGATTTATATTTTGAAGCCCCTATTCCATTTGAGATTGCTGTATTAGGAGGAACAATTAATGTTCCAGGTCTTGAATCAAAAATTGCCCTTAAAATACCCTCCTATACTCAAACAGGTAAGATTTTTAGAATTAAAGGCAAAGGCGCGGCTTCTGTTCGAGACTCAAGAAGAGGTGATCTTTTATGCAGAGTAATTGTTGAAACCCCAGTAAACCTTTCAAAAAGTCAGCTTAAGATTTTTAAAGAATTTGCTCTATCAATAGCTGGCGAGGAACATCATCCAATAAAACAATCTTTCAAAAAAGCTTCTGACCAATTTCATAACAAGTAGAATATTGCACATTTTAATCAACGGCTTCAATGGAAATATGGGTCAGGCAATCCAAGCTCAATGTAAACAGTCCGACTTGCAGGCGATGGACTTTCTATCTAAAGAAAAAGATTTAAATAATATCTCTGCTGTAATAGATTTTTCTTCTCCAGATGGCTTTATTACTTGTGCTAATTTTTGTATTGAGAATACGATACCTTTAATATCAGGGACTACAGGCCTTTCAGATGAGCATCTTGAAATAATCAGCACTGCAAAAAAATCTATACCCATATTGCTTGCTTCAAATATGTCACTTGGAATTGCAAATTTAAAGAACTCAATAGAGCAGTATCTATTATCAATTAGCATTCCCTCAAAGTGTAAAATCATTGAGATTCATCATACAAACAAAAAAGATTCTCCTTCTGGAACAGCCATAGAACTTCAAAGTTTTTTAGAAAATTTGCCTGGAAGCAAAATAGAAAGGCCTATTGACGTTCAATCTCACAGAATTGGCGATATCTTTGGAATTCATAGAATTATTTTTGAAAATGCAGATGGAATCACAACTTTTCAACATATCGCTAACTCTAGGAATGTATTTGCAAGAGGCGCTTTGCAAGCTGCCAAGTGGATTCATTTCCAAGAAATTGGAGAGTACAGCTTTGCCGACTTCTTAAATAAAAAGCTTTAATCTAGACCAACTTTTCTATAGAATACACGAACTTTAAATCCCGAAGGCGCCAAGAGGATTATTGTTGGGGTGCTCATGTAAATGAGTCAACATTATGAGGTGCCGGAGTAATAACCCCGGAGGAAATTGTGAGTATTGTTTCTATAAAAGACCTGTTAAATGCAGGTGTTCATTTTGGCCATCAGCAAAGGTTTTGGAATCCTAAAATGGAGTCCTTTATTTTTGATACTAGAAAAAAAATTAGCATCATTGATCTTGAGATGACTCAAGAATGTCTTAATGCAGCTGCATCAAAGGCTGAAGAGATTTGTTCTAAAGGTAACAGAATTTTATTTGTTGGCACTAAACGCTCTGCCTCTAAAACCATCAAAGAGTCAGCGTCTTCAATCGGCCTGCCATACATTGATAAAAGATGGCTAGGAGGAACCTTAACCAACTGGAAAACGATACGAGGCTCAATTAGACGTCTTTTAGATATTGAAGAGCTGCAGTCCTCAGGACGAATTAACAAACTTTCAAAAAAAGAAGCTGTAGATATAACAAAAGAATATGAAAAGTTAGATGCAAGTGTTGGCGGTATAAAAGATATGAAAGGTCTGCCAGATGCTTTATTCGTAGTCGACGTTGCATATGAAAAAATAGCAGTTACAGAAGCTAAGAAAATGGGCATTCCAATCATTGCTCTTGTTGACACTAATTCAAATCCAGAAGGGATAGATCATATTATTCCTGGTAATGATGATGCAATTAGGTCCATCCGATTAATTACAAAAGTCATTAGTGATGCCTGTGCCAGAGGCCTGGCGTCTTCTCAGGGTGGAGCGCTAAATATACAAACTGATGATGAGGCTCCAGCTGTAAAAGTTAAAAAGGCTGCAGTTACCTCTGGAAAAGTATTAAATCTTGTTGAGGAGGCTGAGTTAAGTGAGCCAGAAGAAGATTTGCCAATTGAAACAGACGAAGCTATTGAGGAATCTGCAGAAGAAACGGTTGAGAATAGCGATGAATCAACAGGTGAGCCAGATGAAATCTCTGCTGAAAACTCCAGTGCATCAGAGGATGCTACCCAAGATTCTGAGGAAGAAAAATGAGTATTACTGCGAGCCAAGTTAAAGAACTAAGAGAGATTACTGGCGTAGGCATGATGGAATGCAAAAAGGCGCTTGTTGAAGCAGATGGTGATCTAGAAACGGCTATAGATCTTCTTAGAGCAAATAGCTCACTAAAGGCTGAGAAAAAAGCTTCAAGAGTTGCCGCTGATGGTGAGGTAAAGATTGCTGAGAATTCTAAATATACTAGTCTTGTAGAAATTAATTCAGAAACAGATTTTGCAGCGAAAGATTCTCAGTTCAAAGATTTTGCCAATGATGTTGCCGAACATCTTGCTAGCAACCAAGTAAATGATATTGCTGATTTAAACTCGGCGTTTGAAGAGAAGAGGCAATCATTAATTCAGTCTATTGGAGAGAATATTCAGTTAAGAAGACTTGAAACGCTTGAAGTTCCAGTTGATGGTTGTATTGGGTCATACGTTCATTCAGATGGAAGGTTGGCAGCTTTAGTTTCTATTGATTCAGACAATAAAGAACTGGCAAAAGATTTAGCTATGCACGTATCTGCAACCAATCCGAGTTGCTTGCAATCAGAGGATATTGATCCTGAGTTACTTGAGAGAGAAAGATCTATATTTTTAGCCCAAGCAGAGGAATCTGGAAAAGATGCATCCATTATGGAAAAAATGGTTGAAGGCAAGGTCAAGAGATTCCTGTCTGAGGTTACCTTAGTTTCTCAAGGCTTTGTAAAAAACCCAGATCAATCAATTGAAGAATTATTAAAAGAAAACAACACATCCATTATATCGTTTGCTCGCTTCAAAGTTGGCGAAGGAATTGAGGTTGAGGTTAAAGATTTTGCAGCAGAGGTAGCTGAACAACTCCAACAATGACATCACTCTTATATAAGCGCCTTCTCGTAAAATTTAGTGGAGAAGCTGTTGCTGGAGATGATGATCATGGAATAGATCCTAAAATACTAGACCGAATGGCTCAATCTGTTAAAGATTGCAAAGAGCTTGGAGCGCAGATTGGAATTGTCATAGGTGGAGGGAATCTTTTTCGAGGCGAAAAGTTAAGTAAAGCTGGAATGGATAGAGTCGCTGGCGATCATATGGGCATGCTAGCAACTGTTATGAATGGTATTGCTTTCAGAGATGCTTTAGAAAGAGCGGGAGTCAAGACCAGAGTTATGTCAGCCATTTCAATGTCTGGTGTTGCTGAGCACTATGACAGACGGCTAGCAATCCAACTGCTTTCTAACGATTTCGTTGTTATTTTCACAGCTGGAACCGGCAATCCATTTTTTACCACTGATAGTGCAGGGTGTCTCAGAGCGATTGAAACAGAAGCAGACATTATGTTGAAGGCAACTAGGGTTGATGGAGTATATTCTGCTGATCCTGAAAAAGATTCAAATGCTACATTTTATCCATCTCTTTCCTTTGATGAAGCAATTCAAAAAAACCTCAAAGTCATGGATGCAACTGCTCTTACTCTAGCTAGAGATCACAGCCTGCCTTTGAAAGTCTTTAACTTAAATCATCCAGATGCTTTGAAAAGAATTGCTTGCGGTGAGGAAATTGGAACATTAATATCATAGTTATGAACGAAATTATTGATCAAATTAAACCTAAGATGCAGAAAGCTATCGATTCACTAGCTCATGAGTTTAATAAAATTAGAACAGGTAGAGCAAATCCCAGCATTCTTGATTCTGTTAAGATTGACTATTACGGAAACCCCACTCCAATTAATCAAGCTGCAAATATTTCTGTAGAGGAAGGAAGAACTTTGGCTATTTCTCCTTGGGATAAATCTCTTATTGGAGAAATAGAAAAAGCGATTATGGCATCCGATTTAGGCTTAAACCCAAGCACAAGCGGTGATTTAATTAGACTGACAATGCCTGCTTTAACAGAAGAGACTCGCCAAGAGTACATCAAACAAGCAAGAAATGAAGCTGAGAACTCTAGAATTTCTATAAGAAATACTCGAAGGGATGCAAACAATACTGCAAAAGATCAACAAAAAGCTGGAGATTTTTCTGAAGATGATCTTAAGCGGATCGAAGATTTAGTTCAAAAGGAAACTGATTATTTTATTGGCCTTGTTGACGCAGAGCTAAAACAAAAAGAAGAAGATTTAATAGAAATTTAGTTATTTCATACCCAGCCAGAATGGCAGAAATAAAGCAATCATCACTCAACCTCCCTGGGATTAATGCTGCAATTATCATGGATGGCAATGGAAGATGGGCCAAAAAGAATGCTTTGAATGTAACTTCAGGACATGAAAAAGGTGTTGAGGTTGTTAGAAAAATTGTTGAGTCTGCAGCAAAAGCTCAGTTAGAGTCTCTTAGTTTATATGCCTTTAGTACTGAAAACTGGTCGCGTCCTAAAAAAGAAATTCTAGGAATTAAAAAGCTAATTATTAGTGCGATAGATTCCCAAGTTCCAGAATTAATTAATCAAGAGGTAAGATTAAATTTTTTTGGAGACTATTCCTCTTTCGGAGAGCATGTTAATGATGCGATCGAAGAAGCTGAAAGAGCAACTGCATTTCAAGATCCAAAGCTTAAATTAAATATTGCACTTGGTTATGGAGGGCGTGCAGACATAGTTGAAGCAACAAAATTAATAGCAAGTGATATTAAATCAGAAAAACTGTCTGAAGAAGATGTTTCTAATGAGACTTTTTTTAGATACCTAAAAGCGCCTATTAATGAACTAGATTTATTAATTCGAACTGGCGGAGATCACCGAATAAGTAACTTCTTATTATATCATTTGGCCTATACTGAGATTCAATTTACTAACACACTCTGGCCAGATTTTACGGAAGAGGAATTTACAAAGTGCTTAGAAGCATTTAAAAATACGGAGAGGCGTTTTGGCAAACGAACTTTATAAAAATATTCTTCACAGGTTGCCAGCTGCATTAAGTTTAGTTTTCTGTATATTTGGAGTCTTATATTTACAAAATATTTTCCTTATTTTGACCCTAGTAATGGCCGCTGGATTTCTGTTGATTAAAGAATGGCTTATGCTGTCTGAGTTAAAAATAGATTTAAAGCAAATTATATTTTTTGTAACCCTCGTTCTGTGGTCTATCTTTTATATAGAAGGCTTTATAGATTTCTATCTTTTGATCATCTCAGGTTTCTGGCTCACATACAGCTTTTATTTGATAGCAAATAAAAGTTCATCATTTTTCAGTTTTGATAATAACTATTTAGGGCTTTTATTAGTGCTTGGCTTTGTGTATGGACTTATATATTTAATAGCATTTTCAGAATTTAATAATATAAATAAATTTTTTGTTCTTTTTGTAATCTTATTTAATACCGTTTTAGCTGATGTTGGAGCTTACCTAGTTGGAAGCAGTATTGGTAAAACTCCACTATTTCCAGAAATTAGTCCAAACAAAACCATCGAAGGTTTGTTAGGTGGGATCGGATTTGTTGCAATTTTTGTATCAGCTATATATTTCTTCAACCTAATTTCATTTGATTTAGTAGTAGTTTCATTAATTAGTTTGCCTTTTGCATTTATTGGTGACTATTTTGAAAGTCAACTCAAAAGAGATAAGTTTTTAAAAGATAGCGGATCATTAATTCCTGGACATGGCGGTATTTGGGATCGTTTAGATTCACATATTGCCGTCGTACCAATTTTTATTTTATTAACTAAATTAATGATATGAAGAATATTGTTTTATTGGGAGCAACCGGCAGCATTGGGGATAGCTGTCTGAATGTAATAAGGCAAAATAAAGAACATTTTCATTTATTTGGTATTGGGCTTGGAGGTAACCTTGATAAGGCTCAACAAATAGCAAAAGAGTTTAATCCAGAGCATATTTTCATAGCTGAACCTCATCTTGATAAATCACATGATTTCTTGAAATCACATTCAAATATTCTGAATGCTGAAAACGAATTACAAGCGCTGATTCAAGATCCATGCGTTGACATCGTAATTTCAGCAATCTCAGGATTTGCTGGTTTAAAAGCAAGTTATTTTGCTATTGATGCTGGCAAAGCTATTCTTATAGCTAACAAAGAAAGCATAGTTGCCGCTGGTGATATTTTAATGCCACTTGCTCTGACTAAAAAATCAGAAATCATTCCAGTTGATAGCGAGCATAATGCTATCCACCAATGTTTTCCTCCGCAAAGAGATCTAAAAGAAATTTCTAAAATTATGATTACTGCGTCAGGAGGCCCATTTAGGAAAAAGACATTTAAGGAGTTGAGCGCGGTGTCATTACAAGATGCTTTAAAACATCCTACCTGGAGTATGGGCACCAAAATTACGATTGATTCCGCAACCTTGGTTAATAAATGTTTAGAGTTAATAGAAGCACACTATCTTTTCCAAATCCCTGAATCACAGATCGAAATTGTTATTCATCCTCAAAGCATTATTCATTCAATGGTTACATATATTGATGGATCCACAATAGCTCAGATGAGCAATCCAAACATGGAAGTACCAATTGCAAATGCATTAGGTTTGGATCAAAGGCTACCCATTAATTTTGAAGCAATTGATTTTCCTGGATTAAATTTATCATTTGAGCCCATATCAGAGGGTAGAGAGGTAATTTTTGATATAGCTAGAGAAGTATGCAATAAGAAAGGAAACTCAGGGGTCATTTTCAATGCTGCAAATGAGATTGCGGTAGATGCCTTTATAGCTAAAAAGATTAATTTTGTTGATATATACCAAGTTATTCTAAGAACTTTTGATCACTTTTCATGTTCTAAGGTTGACTCATTAGATGATGTATTCGAATATGATAAACAAGCACGCATTCAGGCAGAGAAGGTGATAAAATCCCTACACTAAATTTTTCAATATTATGATTTATCTTATTTCAGCAATAGTTTTACTAGGTGTTCTAATTGCCATACATGAATTTGGGCATTTTATTGTTGGAAGGATGTGCAATATACATATCTATCGTTTCTCTATAGGCATGGGCCCAGTGATTTATAAAAAACTTGATAAACATGGTACTGAATTTGCTTTGTCTGCTCTTCCGCTCGGGGGGTATGTGGCATTCCACACTGAAAAAGCTATTGAGGAGGAATTAGAACTTCAACAGCCCCTCACTACCGAACAAAATAAGAACACTTTTGAGAGCAAACCAAAATGGCAAAGGGCTCTCGTCATGTTGGCAGGCCCTATGGCGAATTTTATACTTGCTGTAGGAATCCTATCTTTAATTTTTGCAAATTCTGTTGAGCGACAATTTATACCAGAAGTATCTAGCATCTCCTCTGAATATCTTCAGAGCAATTCTGATCTGAAGACAAAAGATATTCTAATTGCGATTAATGGAAAACAAGTTTCTAGCCTTCAGGATATTAGATTAGAGTTGCTATCATTATCAGGCATGAATGGAATTATTGATTACACATTTGTGAGCAGCCCTCGTGGATTTGAATATAAAGTATCAGTTCCTGTTAAAAATTATCTATCTGATCCCAGGGAGCAAAATGCACCTGAAAATTTTATGGGTTTTGATTTATCCATGAAATTACAGCCAACTGTGGGTGTTATTGCTCAAGATAGCGAAGCATCAAAAAGTGAATTAATGGTTAATGATCGAATTCTGGCTGTGAACAGTCAGTCAATTAAATCATTTGAAGATCTAAGACTATTTCTAGAGGACTATCAAGGTTCTGACCTAGATTTAAAAATTCTAAGAGATGAGCAGACTCTATACCTAAATGTACCTCTTAGCATAAGACAAAATGCAAATGGCGAGGAAGAGAAATATATTGGAATAATGCCAGGCTTAAAAAGATCATATTTTGCTTCACTGTCAAAAGGCGCTTATGAAACATATAACTTGAGCATTAAAACCCTAACTTTTGTTGGTAAAATGATTACAAGGGATTTGGGAACACAAAATCTTAGCGGCCCAATTGGCATTGTTCAGATGGCAGGAGATACAGCCAAAGCTGGCTTTATGCCATTTTTATATTTAATGGCACTCTTAAGTATTAGCTTAGGTGTATTAAATCTATTACCAATTCCAGTTTTAGATGGCGGTCAGCTGGTAATGTTAGGCATTGAGGCGGTTCGAGGATCCCCAATGCCAGAAAAAATGGAAAATTTGTTTTATATGTCAGGCTGGGTTGCGGTTGGATTTCTCATGATTTTTGCTGTATTCAACGATATTTCTAAATTTTTATAGCATCCCAAATGAAAAATATAGCGCTATACTTTCTCGCTTTCATATCGTTATCAGCCTCTGCATTTGATGAATTCCTGATTACCGACATAAGGATAGTTGGCTTGCAGAGAGTTTCCATCGGGAGTATTTTTACTGCCATTCCCGTAAGTGTTGGCGATACAATGAATCAAGGCAAAGTTTCTGAAATTACCAGAGCATTATTTGCTACAGCTCAATTTAACGACATTCAGATTGCTAAAGATGGGAATGCACTAATAATAAGTGTTTTGGAAAGACCCTCTATTTCTGTGATTGAACTTGAGGGTAATAAAGCTTTGAAATCAGAAGATTTATTAAAAGGGCTCGAGGGTGCGGGTATTGCGGAAGGGCAAGTATATAAGCGCTCTACATTAAATGGCATGAAGAGTGAGCTGGTCAGACAGTATGCTTCGCAAGGTAGATATGGCGCAGGTGTCGAGATTGAAACTATAGATAAACCAAGGAATACCATTGAGCTGAAGATAATTATTGACGAGGGTGAAAGCGCTAAAATAAAAAAAGTTAATATTATTGGAAACGAGCTTTTTTCAGATGAAGATTTGATGTCTAGTTTTGAACTAAAGGAAGGTAAGTGGTATTCATTTTTGTCAAATAAAAATAAATACTCAAAAGAAAAATTACAAGGCGACATAGAAAATTTAGAATCTTTTTATCTCGATAGAGGATATCTAAAATTTTCTATCGAATCTTCTCAAGTATCTGTCTCAAAAGATAAAAAAGATATTTTTATCACATTGAGCATAAGTGAAGGCGAGCAATACACAATTGACGAAGTGACTGTGATAGGAGATATGCCATTAAGTGATCAAATGTACACACCTATACTTGATAGTCAAAAAGATAAAATATACTCTCAAGCACAAATCACTCAAATTGAAGAATATTTTGTTAATCTTTTAGGGAATGAAGGCTACACCTTTGCCGAGGTAAATGGAAATCCTGAAGTCAACCAAGAAGATAATACGGTCTCGCTCTTTTTTCTTGTTCAACCCGGTAATAGAACCTATGCAAGAAAAATTCTTTTCTCGGGAAATTATTTAACAAATGATGAGGTTCTTCGAAGAGAGATGAGGCAGTTTGAGGGAGCATGGGCTTCTGACAATTTAATTGAGGGCTCAAAAGTTCGTCTAGAAAGATTAGGCTATTTTAAGGAAGTAAATGTAGAAACAATTCCTGTACCTGGCACAGAAGATCAAGTTGATATTGAATTTACTGTTGAAGAAGAGAGCACTTCTAGTATCGGAGGTTCAATAGGCTATAGTGATTTTGGAATGAATTTGGGTTTAAATTTATCTGATAATAATTTTCTTGGCTCTGGGAATAGATTCAATTTGGGAATCAATAAAAGCATTTATCAAGAAGCTTATAACATATCATTTTTTGATCCTTATTTTACTATGGATGGTGTCAGTCGAGGCTATAGTCTGTATCTTAGGGAGACGGATTACGGTGAATACAAAGTTGCAAATTATCTTACAAATTCCATAGGGGGCGGTGTTCAGTTTGGCTATCCTATAAGCGATACTCAAAGAGTAGGCTTAAATCTTAATTTTGATAATACAGATATTGATCCAGGCTCGCTCCCTTCAAGAGAGATTTCAGACTTTCTTGCATCGGAGGGAACAGAGTTTGATGTATTCAAAGCGCAAGCTGTTTGGTCAAGAATTACTTTAAATAGAGGTATGTTCCCTACATATGGGTCCTCCACAGATATTATGCTGCAAGCCACCATTCCTGGCAGCGATCTCAATTACTTTAAAACAAACATTCGACAAAAATTCTATCGCCCTATAGGCTTTGCTAATCTTATATTTGGGTTTGATGGACAGCTTGGGTATACGGAAGCATATGGTGACACAAAAAAAACTCCTTTCTTCGAAAATTTTTATTCAGGCGGCCCTCGTTCATTAAGAGGTTTTGAATCAAATACTTTGGGCCCAAGAGTAACCCCAGCTCCATGCTATGAATTTGATGCAAAAACTGGTGAGTGTCCATTAATCATTGATACTGATGGAGATGAAGTGCCAGACTCTATTGCTCCAAATCCTTATGGTTTTCAGCAGCTCAAAGACCCAATTGGCGGGAACTTTTTGGTTGAAGGGAGTCTTCAACTTATCTTTAGACTTCCAATGATTGAAGATCAAAGGTCCATGAGATCCGCATTCTTTTTTGACTTTGGTAACGTTTTCTCAACAGACTGTGAGGAATATCAGATTAATTGCTTTAAGCCATCAGTCGATGAGTTACGATACTCAATTGGAGTAGGTGTTACTTGGATTACAGGATTTGGCCCAATGAGCTTTAGTTTTTCACAGCCATTTAATGATGGACCTTTTGATAAAACTGAAGAATTCCAGTTCACTATTGGTCAAGTGTTTTAGAGATTAGTTAGTGTTTTTTATTTCAATTGATATAAAATGTAACAACCATATACAAGGGGTTTAAGATGAAAAAATTATTATTTGTACCATTATTAGTTGCATCGTTGCTTGCAGCTATCCCAGCTTTTGCTGCAGAGGGTATTGCTGTGATTGATATGCGTAATGCAGTTCTAGCAACACAAGTTGCTCAAGATGCTTTTAAAGCTCTAGAAGAAGAAACTGAATATGCAGCTAATATAGAGAGAGCCACGTTGTTGCAAACTGAGCGACAAGCCCTAGCTGAAAAGCTTCAAAAAGACGCAGAGACTCTATCACAAGAAGAAATCGCTGACATGCAAAGAGATATTCAAGAAAAAGGTAAAGATATAGAATTTATCGTTGGTAAAGTTCAAGCAAAACAAAGTGAAACTGCTGATAAGGTTTTCAGAGATTTAAATCCCTCTCTTCAGAAAATCCTTTCTGAATTAATCGCTGCCAAAGAAGTTAAGTTACTTCTTGGAAGAGAAAATGTCTTATTTGCTGACACTGCTCTTGATCTTACTGATGATGTGACATCAATGCTTGATGTTGCTGCTGCCAATGGCGAAGACAACGAATAAGCTTGTCTGGGCCATCGTATAGCCTTAAAGATCTAGCTAACAAAGTTAAAGGCGAGCTTGTAGGCGATCCCGAGGTCGTCATTAATTCAATAGCCACGATTCAAAATGCATCCCCTGGATGCATTTCTTTTTTAGCAAACCCAAAATATAACAAATTTTTAATTGACTCATCTGCCTCTGCAGTAATTGTTAGCCCTGAACTTTCCAATGAGCTTCGAACTCCAGGGATCATTACAGATGATCCATATGCTGCCTACGCAATAATTTCATCGTTGTTTGTAAAACATAGTAATCCCTATACAGACAAATCAATTTCTTATTTTATTCATGAAACTGCTGAAGTGCATGAGACTGCTGTAATTGGCCCCAATGTTTACATAGGCCCCGAATGCAAAATAGGTAAAAATTCAATAATACATGCGAATTCTTCTTTGGTAATGAATGTTGAAATTGGAGAAAATGTTATTGTTCATTTTAATTCGATATTAGGTTCCGATGGTTTTGGATATGCTCCTCAGAATGATGGATATATTAAAATTGAGCAATTAGGGAAATTGATAGTTGGCGATGATGTTGAGATTGGAGCAGGATGCACCATTGACAGAGGAGCCATAGATAATACTGAAATTCATAATGGTGTGAAGCTCGATAATCAAGTCCATATTGCTCACAATGTGATTTTGGGTGAGAATTCAGCAATTGCAGCGTCTTGTGCTATAGCTGGCTCAACTATCATAGGAAAAAACCTACAAATGGGAGGCTTGTCTGGGATTCTTGGTCATTTAAAGATTGCTGACAATGTTTTAATTGGCGCTCATACTCTTATTACTAAAAGTATTGTTAAGGCCGGAAATTATGTCGGTATAATGCCTGCACAAGAACAAAAAGATTGGGCTAAGTCTTCGGTCTTTATCAAGCAAAGGAAGTCAAAATGAGCTATGAATTTTCAGACATACTAAAACATTTACCTCATAGATACCCTTTTTTGTTTGTTGATAAAATTGTTTCAGTTGAATTGGGCAAAGCTATCCACGCTCAAAAAAATGTTTCAATTAATGAAGATTTTTTTAACGGCCATTTTCCTAATAAACCAGTTATGCCAGGCGTTTTAATTATTGAAGCTCTTGCACAAGCTGCAGGTATCTTAGGGTTTATGACCATGGAAAAGACTCCTGAAGAGGGCAGCATCTATTATTTTGCAGGTGCTGATAAAGTAAGATTTAAAAATCCTGTAAGTCCTGGCGAAATCATTAATTTACATGCAAGTATTAGATCTGAAAAAAGAGGAATTTGGAAATTTGATTGCAAGGCTGAAGTAGATGGAAAAAATGTCTGCGAGGCATCCATACTTTGTGCAGACCGACCTAAGTAAATATGAATGATTCTGTTATTGATCCATCTGCAAAAATTGATCCATCGGTCAAAATTGGTCCTTTTTGCCTCATTGGACCTGATGTTGAAATAGGCCCTAATTGCATTCTTCATTCTCATGTTGTGATCAAGGGCCCAACTAAGATCAGTGCAGGAAATATTTTTTATCAATTTTCCACTATAGGAGAAGATACTCCGGATAAAAAATATAAGGGTGAAGCAACTACTCTAGAAATTGGTAAAAATAATATTTTTCGAGAAGGTGTTACCGTGCACCGCGGGACAGTTCAGGACAATTCTAGGACAGTTATCGGCGATGGAAATTTATTCATGGCTTACTCTCATATAGCTCATGATTGTGTGGTTGGCAATGAAAATGTATTTGCAAATACTGCTGGATTGGCTGGACATGTCACAGTTGGAAATAATGTTATTCTTGGTGCAGTCACTTTAGTTCATCAATTCTGCTCTTTGGGAGACCATTCATTCACTGGCCTGAATACATTAATTACTATGGATGTACCGGCATTTGTTAAAGTTGCAGCCAATCCAGCTAGACCAATAGGTCTTAATACAGTTGGAATGCAGCGAAATAATTTTGATAATGATTCCATCAACTTAGTTAAAAAAGCCTATCGAATTATCTATAGAAAGGGCTACTCTCTTGAAGATGCACTTAAAAAATTACATGTCTTGAATGAAGATAATAATCCGGCGCTTGCAGCTTTTATTTCCTCGGTTGAAAGATCCAAAAGAGGCCTACTTCGATAGGTGTCAAAAAGAAAGATAAAAGTAGGTATCATTGCTGCTGAGCACTCAGGAGATAGGCTGGGCTTCAAGCTTGTTGAATCTTTGCAAGATATCTTTGATATAGATTTGTATGGCCTAGGAGGACCTGAAGTTGCTTCTCAAAATATTATTTCACCTTCTGAAATTGACTATCAAGATCTTCATGTAATGGGTCTTATTGATCCATTAATTCATCTTCCAAAAATTCTTTCTATTAGAAAAAAGCTACTAAATCTTTTTATTTCTAATGATATTGATATTTTTATTGGAGTTGATTCCCCTGATTTCAATATGTTTTTTCATAAAAAGCTTAAATCAAGGAGCGTGAAAACAATTCAGGTAGTCAGCCCATCCGTATGGGGATGGAGAGAAAATAGAATTAAATCTATTCAGGCTTATGTAGACTTAATGATGTGCCTATTTAAGTTTGAATGTGACTTTTATGATCAAAAAAACATGCAAAGCTTTTTTTTAGGCCATCCCTTTAGTCAGCTCAAACCAAAAAATAATGATGAGGTAATCAAAAAACATAGCTTAGATGCTTCAAGAGATTTTGTTAGTATTTTGCCTGGAAGTAGAGCCAGTGAAATTTCTCAGTTGATGCCAGTTTATCTCGATGCAGCAAAAAAATTGCTAAATAGGAATGCTAATAGATTTTTTTTAATACCTGCTGCAAATAAAAAATTAGCAGAGATGATTCTCTCAACAAAAGGCATGAATGAAATCCCACACAGACTATCTATTGATTCTGCTCAAGACTTTCTTTCATTGTCTTCAATTTCTATTGTTACATCTGGTACAGCTTCGCTGGAAGCAGCGGTTCTAGGATCTGTGCCTATTATTTGCTACAAAACTAATAAGCTAAATTATGCTATTTTGAGTAGATTGGTTAGAACCCCATTTGTTGGATTGCCAAATTTGCTCTTGCAGGACCATATTTTCCCTGAATTAATTCAGCAGGACTTAACACCTGATGCCATTGTTAACAGTTTTTCTGAAATATCATCTGAAGCTCAAAAATATAAGTCTTATCTTTCTCAGATTAATGATTCTATGCTTGGAGAAGGTTTTGAAGTTGCCGCTGGCGCAATAGATAATCTATTGTGATCATTGCTGGAGTTGATGAGGTTGGAAGAGGGTCCCTAGCTGGTCCAGTTACAGCTGCAGCAGTGATTTTAAAGAATCCTATTTCAGAATTAAAAGATTCAAAGGAGATTTCTCCTCCAAGAAGAGAAATTTTATCTGAAATAATTAAAGAACAATCTTTTCATAGTTTTGCTAGCATCTCAAATGCTAAAATCGACGAGATAAATATTCATCAAGCAACATTGCTCGCTATGCAAGAAGCTATAATGAATTTACCCATCACGCCAGATTTGGTTTATGTTGATGGAAAATTTACTCCAAATATTGAAGTAAATTGTAAGGCAGTCATTGGAGGTGATAAGCTAATTTCAGAGATTTCAGCAGCCTCAATTATTGCCAAAGTACATAGAGATGATTTCATGAAAGAGCTTGATAAAAAATTTCCAATTTATGATTTTGCAAAAAATAAAGGTTATGGAACTGCTTATCACTTAGCTGCACTTAGAAAATCAGGATATACATCCTTTCATCGTCAATCATTCAAGGGAGTTATTGTTTGATGACGCAACCCTCCTTTATTCATCTCAGGGTCTCCTCGGAATTTAGTATTTCTAGAGGGTTACTAAGAATCAATGAGATCATTGAAAATTCACAGAAGTTAAATATGCCAGCAGTTGCCTTGACTGATCTCAACAATATGTTTGGCATGGTCAAATTTTTCAAGAAGGCAGAGACTGCAGGTATTAAACCTATTGCCGGGACCACTCTTAATTTAAAATCACATTCTGGAGAATCTGGTGAGATTGTATGTCTTGCAAAAAATAATGCTGGGCTAAAGTCTTTGATGGGTATTATTTCAAAATCTCAGCTGCAGCAAGAAAATGGTTATATATCTATAACTTTTGAAGATTTAAGTAATTGTGCTGGAAATATTATTGTGATTGCTGGAGGCCCCTCATCAAATATTTTTAATCTAGCTAAACACAATAAAAATCAAGATTTAAAAACTGAACTGCTGTCTTTTAAAGAGATTTTTAAGGATGATTTTTGCATTGAACTTCAAAGGGTGGGCAGAAATTTTGAGGAAGAATTTATTCAATGTATTGTGCCATTGGCATCAGAATTTCTTATTCCTGTAATTGCATCTAATGATGCTATGTTCTCTCAAAAAGAAGATTTTGATATTCATGAAACTAAAGTGTGTATTAATACTGGTAAGACTTTAAATGATTCAAATCGAGAAAAACTTTTTACTCCTGAGCAATTTTTTAAATCTACAAAGGATATGTTTAATCTATTTAGTGATTGTGATCCTGATACTTTAATAACTAATACTCTGGCAATAGCGCAAAAATGTAATGTAACCCTAACAACAGATCAATATTTCCTCCCAGAATATCCAGTACCCAAGGAACATGATTTTAACTCTTTTTTATCAGAGCTTTCCAAGACTAAGTTAGACGAAATCATAGAATCTTATGCTAAAGATAAAAAGGAGATATATCAAAAACGTTTGGATTATGAATTAACGCAGATTCATGCAACTGGATTTTCTAGTTATTTTTTAATCGTTGCAGATTTTATCCAATGGTCTAAAGACAATGATGTTCCCGTTGGACCGGGAAGAGGATCAGGGGCTGGTTCCTTGGTTGCATATGCACTTGGAATAACAGCACTTGATCCAATTGAACATAATCTTCTGTTTGAAAGATTCATCAATCCAGAAAGAATATCAATGCCAGATTTTGATATCGATTTTTGTATGGATAAAAGAGATATGGTTATTGATTATGTTGGGCAGAAATATGGAAAATCTGCCGTATCTCAGATTGCAACATTCGGTACTATGGCAGCTCGAGCCGTTGTAAGAGATGTGGCAAGGGCTCTAGGTAAACCATATGCATTGGGGGATCGAATTTCTAAGATGATTCCTTTCATCCCAGGAATGACTCTGGAAAAGGCTATTAGCTCTCAACCTATTTTTAAAAAGATGATTCAGGACGAAGAAGAGGTCTCAGAGATCATAGACCTAGCGTATAAACTTGAAGGTATAGCTAGGAACGTTGGCAAGCATGCTGGTGGAATAGTAATAGCTCCTGGATCTATTGCAGATTTTTGCCCAACTTATTTTGATCCTCAATCGAATTCACTCATGACCCAATTTGATAAAGATGATGTTGAGACTATTGGGCTGGTTAAGTTTGACTTTCTTGGCCTAAGAACTCTTACAGTTATAGATAGAGCTGTAAAAACAATCAATGAGTCATTAAAAGAAAAAAGTGAAAAAATTCTAGACCTTGATTCTCTTACCTTGGATGATCCTAAGGTTTTTGATTTGCTTGCTTCGGGAAGAACAACAGCTGTTTTCCAGCTCGAGTCAACAGGTATGAGAGAGCTGATTCGTCGATTGAAGCCAACTAAATTTGAAGAGATTGTTGCTTTGCTTGCTTTATACAGACCTGGCCCCTTGGAATCAGGAATGCATGATGAGTTTGTTGATAGAAAACATGGTAAGAGTAAGGTTACCTATCCCCATGAATTACTTGCACCAGTATTATCAGAGACATATGGAGTAATCTTGTATCAGGAGCAGGTTATGCAAGCTGCTCAGGTTTTGGCTGGCTATTCTCTTGGTCAGGCTGATATTCTTCGAAGAGCAATGGGCAAGAAAAAAGTGGAGGAGATGGAGCAGCAAAGGCAAATATTTGTTGATGGCTGCTCTCAAAATGATATTAAAAAAGCCACTGCTGAAAAAATATTTGACCTTATTGAAAAGTTTGCTGGTTATGGTTTCAACAAGTCTCATTCAGCAGCTTATGCAATGCTTTCATATCAAACTGCATACTTGAAGACATATTTTCCTGAGCACTTTATGGCGGCAGTTCTATCAACAGAATTAGGCAACACCGATAAGATCAATACTCTTGTTAATGAGTGTAAGGAGATGAAAATTAAGGTATTAACTCCTAATATTAAGACTAGCAACAAGCACTTTACTGTTAATGCAGATCTTAATATTAAATATGGCTTGGGAGCAATTAAAGGAGTAGCAGATTCTTTCATTGATCATGTAATTGAAGTAAGAAAAAATCATTCTTTTAAAGATCTTTTTGATCTTACAAAAAAAGTAAATATTCGATTGGGTGGAAAAAAATCTATTGAAGCTTTAACCAAAGCAGGAGCTTTTGATGAATTAGCACCATCTAGGTCTATCGCATTGGCTTGCATGGAAGATATGCTCAGAGAAGGGCAAAAAAATAGCGCCCAAATGGCAGGAACGTCAGATCTATTTACCTCAATGGACGAAACATTTGATCCCTATGAGAAATATGTAAATGTGAAAGATTTATCAAAAGAGGATTTGCTAAATCATGAGAGAGATGCGCTTGGATATTATTTTTCAGGTCATCCAGTTATTGCAATTGAGGGCATGGTTGAAAATTTAAGATCTCATACGATCAGTCAAGTAACAGACGATATGAACAGAGTAAAAATAGTTGGCTTATTAAATTCATATAGACAGATCAGGGATCGTTCAAATAAACAAATTGCTTTTATTAGTTTTGACGACGGCACAGGAACCATGGAAGGAACCATCAGCACAGATATTCTTGAGAAACATCATTTATTATTGAAAGCCAACTCTATTCTTATTTTTGCTGGTTCAGTTGAGGTTGATGACTATAAGTCCAAGGAATTAAATCGAAGAATGTACAAGATGAAAGTGGGATCGGTGTCTTCGTTAGAATCACAAATGAGCCAGGGCAATAAATCCATAATGATAGACGTAAGAAATCTACCCAATGATTCGATTCAATCAAATATGACAGATTTAAAAAATTTGAATGGAGACTTTTGGAAGCATGGGAATTGTAAAATACATTTAAAAATTCTACATGAGGACTCTGAGGCTATAATAGAGCTTGGCGATGAATTTAAACTTATGCCTTCATCAGAAAATATCAAAATACTAAAGGATATGTTTGGCGATGAGGCAATTAAATTAAATAAATGAGCATTAATATTTTAGATTTTGAAAAACCAATAGCAGAAGTTGCTGAGAAGATTGAAGCATTGCAATTAGCAGCCTCAGATAATCCTGAGCTATTGCCTCAGATTGATAAGTTAAAGTCTGAACAATCTGCATTAACGAAGAAAATTTATTCTAAGTTATCTACTTGGCAAAAAGTTCAGGTTGCAAGACATCCTAACAGGCCGCATACACTAGATTTTATTGAAAGAATTTTTGATGAATTTGAGGAGTTGCATGGAGATCGTCAATTTGGTGATGACGCCTCATTGGTTGGAGGTATTGCAAAATTAGAAGGCATGCCAGTCATGATCATTGGTCATGAAAAAGGTCGAGATACGGATGAAAAAGTCAAAAGAAACTTTGGGATGCCTCAGCCTGAAGGTTATAGAAAAGCCAAACGATTGATGCAGCTTGCGGAGCGATTTAATATGCCTGTTATTACCTTCATTGATACAGCCGGGGCATACCCTGGCGTAGAAGGTGAAGAAAGAGGGCAGAGTGAAGCAATTGCTAGAAATCTTGCCGTAATGTCTAGCCTAAAAACTAAAATCTTAGTTGTAGTTTCTGGCGAGGGAGGCTCAGGGGGAGCCTTGGCACTGGGTGTGGGTGATCATATTGCTATATTAGAATATGGCACTTATTCTGTTGCTTCTCCTGAAGCATGCGCTTCAATAGTTTGGCGAGACTCAGAAAAAGCTCCGGAAGCTGCGGAAGCAATGAAAGTTGGAGCAAGCGATTTAAAAAATATAGGCATCGTTGATGAGATTATTGTGGAACCAATTGGTGGAGCGCATCAAGATTATGATGCGGTTTCAGCAAACATTAAATCATCCTTATTAACAAACATAGCAGAGCTATCAAAATTCTCTCAAGAGGAGTTACTTCAAAGACGTTATCAGCGCTTGCTTAAAATTGGTGCCTGATTTTGTTTGATCCAAAAATTTTTTTTGATTTAGTTGATCCTAATCAAAATATCATTGTAGCCTTCAGTGGCGGCGGAGATTCTTCTGCACTTCTGCATTTTTGTTATGAGCTCAATCAACAAGGATTGCTGCAAGGAAGCCTGTCTGCTATTCACATAAATCACTCATTAAATAAATATTCAGATTTATGGGAAGATCATTGCAAGATATTTTGCAAGGAAAGAAATATCGCTTATCAGAGTCATGTTGTGAATATAAACAGAAAAAAATCAGGCCTTGAATCAGCCGCAAGAAATGCAAGATATAAAATTTTTAAAGAAACTCTTCAACCTAATGATCAGTTATTAATGGCTCATCATGCAGATGATGTAGCCGAAACAATTTTATTTAGACTTTTTCGAGGCACAGGCTTAGATGGCCTCCAAGGGCCTATTAAAAAACGCAGCTTGGGAGAGGGCGTAATTTTAAGACCATGGCTTGGTTATGCTAAAGCCGATCTCTCACAATATTTATCTCTTAACAATATTGAATTTATTACTGATGATACTAATTTTGAAGATAATCAAGATCGTAACTATATCCGCAATGAAGTTCTCAAGATGGTTTCAAATCGATGGCCTAATGCAAGTTTGCAAATTCAACAAACGGCTGAACTAGTTTCAAGGCACAAAAAAGCTCATGATTTTTTACTTGATCAGCAGTTTAGTGGAAAGATTAATGGGTCCAAATTGGAGAGGATGTTTTTGCTTGATCTTGAGGAAGATACTTGCACAGAAGTTATTAGATATTGGATCAAAGCCAATAATGTGGCTATGCCCAATAAAAAAATCATTCACGAAATCTTAAAAGCTTTTATTTATTCCAATCCCAGCTCAAAAACTCAGGTTCATTGGTCAAGAGCTGACAATGATCAGAAAAGTGCTTTTTTAACTTTTTGTGATGGAGATTTGGTCTTAAATAAGAAATAATCAATCAATTCGGAGAGAAATATGAGTTATCAAACTATAAGTTTAGATGTTGAAAATAGGGTTGCAACTATAACTATTAATCGTCCAAAAATGATGAATGCATTCAATGAGCAGCTTATTTGGGATATGGGAGATGCAACTGAAAAAGTAAAAAATGATTCTCAGATTAGAGTATTGGTCATAACTGGAGAGGGTAGAGGCTTTTCTGCTGGTGCCGATTTAACTGAAAGAGAGGCATCCTGGTCAGATACAAAGGATGCTTTGTTAAGAGGTTACCATCCATTTTTAAAGAATATTATTGAAATGCCAAAACCAGTCATTGGCTCAGTTAATGGAGCTGCTGCTGGTATTGGGGCTGCATTGGCTATGGCCTGTGATTTAAGAATTATGGCTAAGGATGCATACATTATGTCTGTGTTTAGCAATATTGCTTTAGTTCCCGATGGCGGGCTCAGCTTCCTTCTTACAAGAGCCATTGGTTATGCGCGCGCTTTAGAATATGCAATTGAAGCAAAGAAAATATCTTCTGCTAACTGTTTGACCATGGGCATAGCTAACAAAGTAGTGGAATTAGATGATTTGACAGCTGAAACAAAAAAATGGGCTGAACATTTAGCCAAGAGGTCCCCACAAGCGCTATCATTAACAAAAAAACTGATGAACGACGCATTAACTCAAACATACGATGAAACCTTTAAGGCAGAGGCAGAAGCACAAAATAATATTTTTGGGTCTGCAGAAAATATGGAAGGAGTTACAGCTTTCCTGGAAAAGCGTGAGCCTGACTTTAAGTAATTAGTTTATTTAATCCCGATATAATGGCCTGAAAAGAGGCCTTCACAGTATTGCCATCAATGCCGGCTCCCCACTCATTTTGGCCTTCAAGAGTTAACTCAATGAATGCGGCAGCTTTTGCGTCAGCGCCCGAGGTCACTGAATGTTGATGGTAATCAGACACAGTAATTGATGTTGAAAAATGATTATTGACCGCAGATACAAAAGCTTCAATAGGGCCTCCACCAACGCCTACAAGATTAACTCCATCTTTCTCAACTTTTAATGTAATTTCCACTTTATCTGAAGTAATTCCTGAGGAATCCTCTGTTGAGGAAAGAGCGTAATTAATTAGCTCGAGCTTTCCTGGAAAAGCAATGTAGTTTTTTTCAAACACCTTCCATATATCTCTAGACATGACCTCTTTGCCAGTCTCATCTGCAACTTTTTGAACTTTTTCACTCAGATTGATTTGCAGTCTTCGAGGAAGAGATACCCCGTGGTCTTTTTCAAGAATAAATGCTATTCCACCTTTACCTGATTGTGAATTTATTCTTACAACTGCCTCATAGGATCTTCCAAGATCTGCTGGATCAATTGGTAAATAGGGGACTTCCCATTCTGGCTTGTTTGATTTCTCAAGAGCATTTAAACCTTTTTTGATCGCATCTTGATGAGATCCAGAAAAAGCCGTGAACACAAGATCTCCTGCATAAGGATGCCTTGGGTGAACCGGAAGTTGATTGCAATATTCTACCTCTCTTATGACCGCGTTAATATCTGAGAAATTAAGCTCTGGATCTATTCCCTGAGTGAGTAAATTGAGCGCGATTGTTACTATGTCAACGTTACCAGTTCTCTCACCATTCCCAAATAAAGTACCTTCAACTCTATCAGCGCCAGCCATAAGGCCAAACTCAGAGGCTGCAACTGCCGTTCCACGATCATTATGGGGATGCAATGATAGAGAAATGCTCTCGCGATTTTTTAAGTTTTCATTCATCCACTCTATCTGATCACCGTAGATATTTGGCGTTGCCATCTCAACAGTTGCGGGAAGATTTATGATGATTCTCTCAGATGAAACATCTTTTAAAATGTCTACCACAGCATCACAAACTTCAGCTGCATAATCCAGTTCTGTGCCAGTAAAACTCTCGGGAGAGTATTCAAAAGACCATTTTGTTTCGGGACTAGCTAATGCTAGTGTTTTGACCAGCAATGCGCCGTCGGTTGCTATTTTTTTTATGCCTTCTTTGTCTTGATCAAAGACAACTTTTCTTTGTAGGGTAGATGTTGAATTATAAAAATGAACAATAGCTTGAGAGGCCCCTTTAAGAGACTCAAAAGTCCTTTCAATTATATGATCGCGTGCCTGAGTTAGGACTTGGATTGTGACATCTGAAGGTATTTTTTTCTCCTCTATTAGCCATCGAACAAATTCAAAATCTGTTTCAGAGGCTGCTGGGAAACCCACTTCAATTTCTTTAAACCCAAGATCGCAAAGAAGTTTAAACATTCGTTTTTTTCTTTCATGACCCATTGGTTCAATGAGAGCTTGATTTCCATCGCGCAGATCAACAGAGCACCATCTGGGTGCTGATTGAATAACTTTATTTGGCCAATTTCTTTCCTTTAGGAGAATAGGCTCAAAAGGTTTGTATTTTTTTATTAAATCTTTCATGATTGCTTTTGTGATGCTATCAAATAAATCTCAGTATATTCTTTCTAAAATTGGCATCCCTCTATTTGATGATGCAAAAAATCCTTCTATAAATGATGAAATTAACATCTACTTCTTTCAAAAGGACAATATTCTAACATTACATGCTAATTCTGTAGATGAATACCCAGAAAAAGAGATAAAGTTACTTGAAGCTATTATTGGAGCAATTCGTGGCCCTAACAAGCCAGCCTCTCAAGGTGTTGTAACTGCTTCCTCACAAGAACCCTTTGATAAAAATGATTTTCAAGGATCTTCTGATCTTAAGGCTACATTAGCATTTGGTGAGTTAGAGAACTTGTTTGATGGGCTAGACTTAATTGTTTCACCGACCCTAGAGGACATGCTATTAAATCCAGACCTAAAGAAGGAGCTTTGGAGTAAACTCAAGCCTTTGAAATCAACCTAAATGAGTGCTTTGATCAGGCCTGCCAGCATAGATGATGTTTCAGCTATTGTAGAAATAGAAAATAAGACGAATCAAATGCCATGGTCAAAAGCACAATTTCTATCCTCAATGGAAGTTGGCCATTATTCAGTAGTTATGCACAAAGAGAATGATATTTTAGGATTCGCTATCTATTCCCCAATAATTCCTGAATCACATTTACTAAACATTGCTATCGATCCAGTTCATCAAGGCAAGGGTCTTGGAGATAAACTGCTACAACAAATCATCCTGCAAAATAAAACAATCGGAGTGAAGATGATTTCCCTTGAGGTGAGAGTTTCTAATTTGCCAGCAATAAATTTATATGAAAAAAGAGGATTCCATAAAGATGCCATTCGACCAGATTATTATAGTGGCTCTCCAAAAGAGGATGCTTTGCTAATGAGTTTAAAGATTTAGGTTAGAGAATTTTTTGTATCTCAGATTCAATTGCTGACTCCCCATCTTTGGGAGCAAATCTCTTAACAACCTGACCGTCTTTGTTGACAAGAAACTTAGTGAAATTCCATTTGACTGCCTCTGTGCCGAGAATTCCAGGAGACTCATGCTTAAGATATTTAAATAAAGGGCTGGCATTTGAACCATTAACCTCAATTTTATCAAACATCTTAAATGAGACATTGAATGTGAGATCGCAGAATGATTGAATCTCTTCATTAGTTCCGGCTTCTTGGGCGCCAAATTGATTGCATGGAAAGCCTAGCACTTCCAAGCCTTGATCTTTATATTTTTCATAGAGACTTTGAAGATCTTTGTATTGAGGAGTAAATCCACATTTACTGGCTACATTTACAATTAATAGTGTTTTTCCTTGATAGTTGCTCAAATCCACTGAATTTAATTCAATGTCCTTGACGCTTATTTTGTATAACTCACTCATGCAGAACTCCTAACTTAGAGTTTAGATTATACGGAATAAAACAAATATAATCATCGGATGGAAATTAAATGGAAATCTTACTCTGCGCTAACAAAAGACGAATTATATGCATTGCTCAATCTACGTCAGCAAGTCTTTGTTGTTGAGCAGGATTGCCCATTTATTGATGCTGATTTTAAAGATCAAGATTGCGATCATTTGCTCGCCTACCAAAACAATGAGCTGGTGGGTTACCTGAGAGTTGCAAAGCCTGGAAAACGTTACGAGGGACCAGAAATTGGCAGAGTATTAACTGCTGAAAAGATTAGAAGAGAAGGCGCTGGAAAGATTTTAACTCAGGAGGCCATTGAGTTTTGCGCATCTAAATACGCAAACTATGAGATAGGTTTATCTGCACAATATAGGCTTCTAAATTTCTATCAGGGTTTTGGTTTTGTGCCACAGGGAGAGGTATATCTAGAGGATGATATAGAACATATCAAGATGACCTTGACTCCAACATCAAATCACAAAAATATTTTTCAATGGAGGCTCGGAATTCATCCATTGCTAATTTTAGGTGGAGTCATCTCCATTGGAATTATAGGCTCAAGTTTTGTAAAAGAGATTGATGTCTCTCAGTTAAATTGGGTTGCTAAAATTGATGAAAGGGCAATTTCAAAAGAAAAGTATGAGATTTATTTAGAATCAATTGCTCAATCAAGAAAAACCGGATTAATAGACTCAGATCCAGATAATATCCTCGAAAGAATGATCGATGAGGAGTTATTGATTCAGCGAGGGATTGATCTTGGGATGATTGAGAATGATACCGAGATTAGAAGCACAATTATTCAAAAAATGATTGGCTCAATTATTGCTGAGACAAATGATTTACGCATTTCAAGACAAGATCTTGAAGACTTCTATTCTGCTAACAAGGACTTGTTTACGCCGAGCCCTAAGCTGCAACTTTTAAAGTTAAGCTTTAATAGCGATCAAACGATTGCTGGCAATCAAGCTAGAGACTTACTTATTGAAGGTGATCTTGCTGCTGCAAAACAGCTTGCTGAAAATGAAGTTATTAGCCTCCCTAATGTTTTACTGCCGGCAATGAAAATTAGGGAATACATTGGGCCTTCTCTCACTCAGATTGCATTAAGTCTTGAGGAAGGCGAGGTAAGCGAGCTGATAGAGCTTGATGGAAATTTTCATTTATTAGTACCATTACAAAAAATTATATCCAGCGCGCCTGAATTTAATGATGTCTATCAACAAGTGGAGTCTGAATTTATTCGATTCAAAGGAGAGGAGCTGTTAGACGAATATTTAGAGGACCTAAGAAATTGGTATGACGTTGTTAAGGCAAATGACCTCTAAAAAACTTTTACTTTTATTTATCTTTCAGCTTTTGTTGCCGCTGGAAGCTCATAATCGTAGCGAATCTTATTCAAAATTTCAGTTCCTCAATCTTGAAAGTGGAGTCGAGGTAAAGATCACTGGAACAATTAAGAGGGGTATTTTTGAAGCTTTAAATCCAGGCATAAAATTTCAATCATATGAAGATTTTATAAATTATTTGGGCGATGCAATTATTCTTGGAGATACATGCAAGTTAAATCAACCAGTAGAGTTCAATGAAAATAATGCGGCTGGCGTTTTAAAATTTTATTGGGATTTTCAGTGCTCAAAATTACCATCCAATGTCTCAATTTCTTTATTTCAAGACCTAGGCGTTACTCATACCCATATTGCTAGGGGAGTCATAGATGGTGAGACCATTCCTGAATTTATGTTCGCAAGTCAAACCGATATTTGGCAGATCAATTCTTTATCTCAATCCAACAGAAATCAAAGCTCCTATTGGGGCTATTTAATTTCAGGTATCGAGCATATTCTAAGTGGCTGGGATCATCTAGCATTTTTGCTAGGCCTCATTCTTTTATATCAAGGTAGAAACCTTGTTATTGCCATTACTGGATTCACTATCGGGCATAGCTTGACCCTTGGCCTTGGTGCTATGAATGTTTTGAGAGTGCATTCAGAAATGGTTGAGATTTTAATAGGATTTTCAATATTGCTTTTAGCTGCTGAAAAGTTTTTTAAGCATCATTATGAATTTGATAAGGGAATTAGGCATTTAATATTTGCATCTATTGCATTATTTCCATTAGCGATATTTGGAGTTCTAGAGCCTCTACTAATATTAGGCTTAGCATTATTTCTAACCATCTATTTAAGCCTAACGCATCATTATTCTTCTGCATGGATCCCCTTGATGATTACTGTATTTTTTGGATTAATTCATGGACTTGGATTTGCTTCATCAATTGCAGAAGTAGGCATTCCCCAAGATCGATTATGGCAGATAATCTTAAGTTTTAATCTTGGAGTTGAGTTGGGTCAGTTAGCCGTAGCTTTTGCAATACTCGGCTTATTCGCATTAGCAAAACGTTATTTTTCCCAATCTTATTTCGGTTCTATTCATAATATTACGGGTGCTGTAGTATTCTCCATGGGAACTTTTTGGTTTGTTACCAGGGCTATGGGAATATGAAATTTGCAATACCTCTATCAATGCTACCAATGGATGAAATAAAACCATTGGGTATAGCCGCTGATGAGATTGGGTACGATTTCCTTGCTGTCTCAGATCATTTAATTCATCCAGAAAATTTTTCAGTTCCTTATCCATACACTGATGATGGAAGTGTGAGGTGGGAACAGGGCACCGATTGGCCAGACCCCATAAATTCATTATCTTTTCTTGCTGGAGCTACAAAAAATATTAGATTCTATACTAGCGTCTATGTACTTCCGGCTAGAAATCCACTTAGGGTGGCCAAAGAAGTATCCACTCTCGATGCAGTTTCCAATGGAAGGTTTGACTTGGGAATAGGCATGGGATGGATGCCAGAAGAATTTGAAGCAGGTGGCCAGGAGTTTCGACGCAGAGGAGCCCGAGCTGATGAAATGCTTGAAATTATGAAATTGCTTTGGTCTGGAGAGATGGTTGAGTTCAAAGGCCAATTTTTTAATTTCAAAAAATTAGAGATGCTACCTGCACCAAAAAAAGATATTCCTATCTATGTTGGCGGCTTTTCAGAGCCAGCCCTCAACAGGGCAGCAAGGCATGATGGCTGGATTTCAGATATGCACAGTTTGAGTGAGCTCGAAGTCTTGATGACAAAATTAAATGAAAAAAGACAAGAGCTGCCTCCCAAAGAAAATTATGAATTTATTTGCTTTAGTTGCTGGGATGCTTTTAGCCTTGAAGGTTTTGGGCAAATGAAAGATTTGGGCGTCACGACCATGACCACATATCCATGGATGCTATATGGGACGATGAATGATGCACCTCTAGAGAAAAAGATCGAAGGCATGGAAAAATTTTATAATGAAATTATTAGTAAATTGAAATAGCGATTTATCCAATCCTAATCACCGCTCCCATCAGCCTATAGTTGTTATAATGACTTTATGAAAGTTGTAAGGCTTGTAAAAAATTCAGACTTTAAAAGAGTTGAGCACTTGATTAAGCATTCTGGTAAAGGCATGACCACCATGCCAAAAACATCAAAAGAGATCAAAGAAAGAATTGCCTGGTCAGAAAAATCTCGAAATAAACAAACCAAGAAACCCAATCATGATAGTTATTTATTCGTTCTAGAAGACAATGGCCGTATAGTTGGTTTATCAGCTATTTATACTTCTGTTTCACTGAAGAAGCCTTCGGTTTTTTTTAAGAAATCTATTTCAAGGCTTGAATCTAAATCTCTAAATTTCACCAAGGACTTAGATGTGCTTTCTCTGTATCTATGCAAGCAGCCATATTCCGAACTAGGAACTTTATTTCTTAAGCCAGCTTTTCGCGGGAAGGGGCGAGGCTCACTCCTTTCTTTTTCTAGATTCATATTTATGTCTGCTCATCAACAACGCTTTGATCCAAAGCTTTTTGTTGAAATTAGAGGATTTAAAAATGCTAAAGACGAGTCTTATTTTTGGAATTCATTTAGTAAAACTTTCTTTAATCTTGATTTTTTTAAAGCCGATGAGATTAGCTATATAGACAACCATTTTATTATGGAATCTATTCCTAAATATCCTTTTATCATTGAGCATATGCCAAAAAAAGTACAAAGAGTTATTGGCAAGCCGCATCCTAATGCCATGCCCGCATATTCACTGTTGAGAAAACAAAACTTTAGACCTAATGGTTTGATCGACGTTTTAGATGGAGGGCCATGCTTGGAGGCAAAAATTAAAGATATCCCTTTGGTCAAATCTGCACAGTTATTTCCGATTGTGATCAAAAGAAATATTAACTTTGATCGTTTTGGCTTTATTGCAAATCCATCCATTGATGATTTTGCTGTGGTCAAAGAAAATTATGCTTTAGATAAAGATGCGAAGGAACTTTTCATCTCAGCCAAAGTAGCAAAAGCTTTGAATTTAAAGCCAGGCTCTCTTGCACAGGTCAACTAATGCTTTACATACAAAATCAATGGACTTCGGGGAGAGGTAAACTATTTAAGTCAATGAACCCCTTTACCGGTGAAATACTTTGGGAGGGTAATTTTGCTAATGCTTCTCAATTAAATACAGCAATGCATGCTGCCTATAAGAGTCATGATGGGTGGTCGGCTGAATCAATCCAAACAAGAATAAAAATAATAAGAAAATTTTATGCTTTGCTTGAAAAGAACAAGTTGCCAATGACTAAGCTTATTTCAACAGAAACCGGCAAAACTCATGCTGATGCTGCTTCAGAGGTTGCTGCCACTCTGGCCAAGCTTAATAATTCAATTCTTGCATATAAAAAACGCACAGGCTCTGAAAGAAATAATCTGCGCGTCATGCAGACAAGTCTTCAACATGCATCTCACGGTGTTATGTCGGTTGTTGGACCATTTAATTTCCCATTGCACTTACCCAATGGGCATATAACTCCAGCACTTATTGCCGGAAATACGATTGTTTATAAGCCAAGTGAATCGACTCCTATGGTTGCAGAGTACATGATGATGCTATGGGATAAAGCGGGATTGCCTGCTGGTGTGATTAATATGATTCATGGAGGCAAAGAAATAGTCCAAGGTCTTTGCAAACATCCTCTAAACAAGGGATTGCTTTTCACTGGTAGCTACAAAGTTGGCAAACAAATTAATAAAATTATGGCTGACTACCCAGAGAAGATCCTGGCATTGGAATTAGGTGGTAATAATCCACTGGTGGTTTGGTCGACACAAAAAATTAATGCTGCAGTAGATCTTATTTTTGAATCTGCCTTTATTTCATCAGGCCAACGTTGTACTTGTGCTCGTCGTCTGATTCTTCCCAATACTAATAATGGCAAGAAGATCTTAGCTAAACTGAAGCAGAGAATTCAATCGCTTTCCTATGCAGATGAATCAAATCTTTACTACGGCCCATTAATTTCACCCAAAGCCACTGATGAATTTTTAGCTTTTCAAGATAAGCTAATCAAGCTAGGTGCTAAATCAATTCTGAAGGCTCGTAAAGTTAGAGGTTCATTTAACTTGGTTACACCCAGCCTGATCAATACTACCGGCATGAAAAAATCTTATGATGAAGAAAACTTTGGCCCTATGTTGCAGGTATATTTTGCTGACACCTTTGATGATGCTGTGGCAGAAGCAAATAATACAAAATATGGTTTGGCAGCAGGCCTCATTTCAGACAATGAGAAATTATTCGAGGGATTTACACAAAGAATTAATGCAGGCGTCATCAATTTTAATTCAACTACAACGGGTGCATCTGGAGCCTTTCCATTTGGCGGAATAGGCAGAAGTGGCAACCTAAGACCCGCAGGTTTTTATGCTGCAGATTATTGTGCATGGCCAAAGGCCTCAATTATAAAAAAACTATAGATGACTTTTTCGGGGGAGATTAATTTTGACGGTTTAATTGGACCGACTCATAACTATGCTGGCTTATCGCAAGGTAATTTAGCCTCACAAAAACATCTTAACCAAACTTCAAATCCTCAAGCCGCTGCATTGCAGGGCCTAGATAAAATGAGGCTTATTATGGATCAAGGGATTCCACAGGGGTTTTTCTTGCCTCATGAGCGCCCACACTTAAGGACTCTTAGAGCTTTAGGATTTGGTGGTACAGATGAAGAAGTCATCAATCAAGCAGCTAAACAAAACCCAGCTTTATTAAAAAATGTTTATTCGGCATCATCAATGTGGGCAGCCAATGCAGCAACTTTCTCTCCTAGTATTGATAGCTATGATCAAAACATCCATATCACTCCAGCCAATTTAAATTCTATGT
>Ga0255752_10000119_pt1 | contig 91699 bp, 94 predicted proteins | sample 011ome_25_FD_179952 | JGI IMG/M metagenome (GOLD analysis project Ga0255752, IMG submission 179952) | Coastal salt marsh microbial communities from the Groves Creek Marsh, Skidaway Island, Georgia - 011512CT metaG (version 2) | ecosystem: Environmental > Aquatic > Marine > Intertidal zone >...
AGTTTTTGGGACCACATGGGGACCAATAAACCCTAATTCATATACTTGTGTCATGTCTTTGTGAAGTCGGTGGTTGTTCCAATGGTTCTGGGCTTGATGAAACGTCGTCATTGGGATATTCTCGAGCAGTGCAGCGTGCCATTGTTCATCTTTTGCATTCCACATGTGTATTTCCAGTAGTAATTGTTTGGGCCATGTTTTTGTGGCGTGCCAGTGCTCGAGAACACTCCATTCTGCCGATTCCACGTCCATGCGAATCATATCCACGTGCGTATGGTTGTAACGCTTCATCATATCGTGGAGTGTTAATACTTGGTAGTCGGTTTTGCCACCGTATAGCGTGGACGCGCCCTGGTGCGTACCCGAGATTGCACCGATGCCAATAGGCTCGAACAGGTGGTGTTGGGACCGCCAGTGTTTGCCCACTGACATGCTTGGGTCGAATGAAAACACATCGCAGCCTCTCGATACCATGTAATCGTCGAATATCCAATTGTCGGCAATTCCAAACGAGTATACGACGCACGGGTGCTTCACGGTGTCTAAACAGATATGTACGTCGGGCTCTTTTGCGTTTTCGCCCTTGAGCACGTACACTTGGGAACACGCATCGCGTTGCACATTCTGTATCATGTTGTATATTTTGTCGTAGCCCTTTTTGTCTTTTGGTTTTTCTGGTGCCGAAGCGCGCAGGCTTTTGTTATCGACGCGCTCCCAATGTTCGCGTCCCTGCCACGCTTCCAAAATAGTTTTTCGAGATGGGGGGTGCTGTCTCGCCGCAAATAAAAGCACGAGACACATCAATGCGCCGGCAAATATAATATATCCGGGCAAGTCTCTGACGGGCATTTCTACACATAAACGAGTTCTTATAGACAAACACACAAAATCCGATTATACATGTTTAGAGAGTAAAGAGAGTACGCTTTCCTCGTCCTCGTCGGCCACGTGCGTCACTGTTTTGCCGGCAAAGGTGCGGTCGTTACGTCGGTCGACCAGCGAGTCGAGCGTCGCCAGTTTTTTGCACAACGACGGGTGCACGTACGTGTCCAACGTCTCGGTGCCCATAAGGTGTGTGATTTCCACCGGTTGTGTCTGTGAGATGCGGTGGGCACGGTCTTCGGCTTGAATCATCACCCCTGGTACCCAAAACAGTTCGCCAAACACGACGCGCGAGACGCGCGTCAGGGTAACCCCCGTGCCGGCCGCCATGATAGACAAGATGGCGATGCGCATGTTGGGACTGGACTGAAAGTCTTCGACGTTACTCTGGCGCTTTGCAGCGGGCGTGGAGCCGTCGATGCGCATGTACTCGTACTGGCCCTGTACGGCGGCCTCGACAGCGTCGAGGATGTTGCGATGGTAGGCAAAAAAGATAAAAGACTGGCCAGAAGCCAACGTGTCCATGACCCAGCGCGCCACGGCGTCGCACTTGGCCACGGCCGTGGCGCGAAAGAGTTCCGAGATTATCTTTTTGCGCTCGAAAAGCTGCTCGCGCTGCTGCTCGGAGCCTGACGGCAGCTTGTAGATGGTCGAGTTCAGCTTTTTCCACTTGGCAAAACCAGAGTCAATGTCTTTCAAATTATCTGCGGTGACATCGAGCCACACTGTGTGACGCGTCTTCGGCGGTAATTGAGTGAGCACGTCGCGTTTGAGGCGCCGTATCATGAAGGCGCGCTTGAGAACCCAGTGCAGCTCGTGGCCATTGGAGGAGCCGCGGTCGTCATAGCCGTACGGCGTAGGTTTGCCGTTGCAGTAGCGCTGGGCGTAATGCGTATAGGTGCGTACATACGTGGGGCGAAGCATGTGTAGTTGTGAGTACAGCTCGATGGGGCGGTTGAGAGCAGGCGTGCCGGTAATGAGCATGGCGAAACGTGCCGATTTGACCAGAGGCGTGCAAGCCTTGGCGCGCTTTGTCTTGCGGGACTTGACATAGTGTGATTCGTCACACACGACCACGTCGAAGACGCCCGTCGGTATTTTTAGCCTGGCCAGCATGTCGTAAGACACGACGCAAATGTCTGCCTCGAGCGTTTCCGAGCCTTTGGTCACCAACTGGACATCGTCTACGTCTAGCCACGACAACATGCCTACTTTCCAGTGATAACGTAAATAAGATGGGCAAATGACAAGGGTTCGCCTTGGTAAGCAGTGGGCGATAAAGGACATGGCCTGGCGCGTTTTACCGAGACCCATGTCGTCGGCGAGCAGTACGCGTCCGTTGAACGTTTCGAAGGCGGTACGCACACCGACTTTCTGGTAGTCGAAAAGCGTGGTCCACAGCTTTTCAGGGATAGATTCTTGGTGAAATACACCGGCGGTTTTTCTCACGCGCATGCGCCAAAGCGCATCGGGAATGTCGTCGACGTCGAGTGCGACCGTGTTGGACCATTGCAGGATAGTTTTGTAGTCATTCACAGAAACGTCGAATGTTTTTTTCCGACCGTGATAGCCAATATCGTCACAGAGTGCCCTGTAGGCCTTTTCTGGGACTTTCCACAACTTTACACGCAGAACGTCGTCACTAACGATAGTGAGAATGACATTTTTCCGCTTGTGCTTTTTTTGGCGCTGGTAGAATCGCCGCATGGTGTTATCTTTTTGACCCTAAAACGTTTGTCGGTGTGAATATGCTCCGCTTAAATTTTTACGGTATATATACGGAGGTTATTTCTAAAAAGACATGTCTCGCCTCAACCGCACCAACGTGACCACAACACTTGAACCCAAGTTTGACAAAGAAGAAGCCAAGGAAGAGCCCGCCTACGAGCCCAAACACCCCGCTCTCGAGGCCATGACCGCCGCCAAGCTCGAAAAGGAGCTGAAGAAAGACCACCTGGAAGATTACGTCGAGGTTAATCCGTTTGAAGAGGAGGAAAACAGTGCACAAAGCAAAAAATAGTTAAATTAAATGTTAATTTCCATTAAATTAAGTTGCGTATTTCGCCACCCATTCACGGGCCCTGGCGTTGTATTGAGTGCGTTTAAATTTGTACATTTTCGCAATGTCTGGTACCAACGGGTCGTCCGGATTCGGGTCCGTCAATAGCGAACAAATCGAGAGTAATACCTTGGAAATAGTCAGCGCTGGACTCCATTGGTCCTTTAAGATGTCCAAACATATCCCACCGTCCGCGTTGACATTGGGGTGAAAAATTTTCGTCCGAAATTTGACACGCGGTGGCTTGAACGGATAGTCTGTGGGAAACCGTATGTCGAGCATGAATACACCTCCTTCGTAGACAGAGTCGCCCGGGCCCGTAATCGTCGCCGACCAATGAAATAAATCATCCGACTCGGGGCCCGCCGAGCAATTGGTTGGCGGGTCGCGCCGAGCATCCTTGAGCTCTCTGTGAATCCTTTTCGCCGCCATCTTATGTGACGACACAGTGTAATATATATACAATCTTTGTACAATCCAAAATGCTCCCCGAAGACGTCGTGGGCTATATCTGCACCTTTTTTTCTATGCAAGACTATGTACAATGGGTGCAAAGCCACCGCGCAGCTACGTCAAAGCGCGCATGGGGGAAGCGGTGTTTTGAGTTTGCCCGCGCACGAGTCTCGGCGCCGCGTTTGCGGCGAACCCGTTGTCACGCATGCTCGCGGCAAACGTGCGTCTACTATACTCCGTCAAAATGCGCCAGCAGCTCTCTGTATTGTAATAAACATTCACTAAAACATTTGCGCGTGTCTTGTGTTGTCGAGCTTCTCAGTCGCGGTCAAACATCTCGGTGGCCAGCGAATCTTTTCGGACGGCCTTTTCTTCAAAGGGTGCACGACACACCGGGCAACGCAGAGACACAGACAGTGCATATTGGTACTGCATCTCCTCGTGATATTCTGGGGTCTTCTTAATGTGTTCTTGTATGCAGCGCCTGTGAAAATAATGGTGACAACCCTCGATATATACAATGTCGTCTACCATCTCGTCGTCCGAGCATATAGGACACGCGAACTTGCGCCCGCGGTATGTCAAGAGACGACGAAAAATACTTCGCATCGGTCCACTCGGCAGCTCCAGTAGTATTTCGATGAATTCGTCGTTGCACCACGCGCCCCTGTGCTCGTACTCCTCAGTACAGTATAGTAAAAGCTGCATGACAATGTCAAAAGGCACCCGGTGCAGCATGCATGTTACGACGACGGGCTGTACAATGTCGCGCGCGTGATGGATGACGCGCGTTTTCCAAGCATGCGACCATTCGCACATTTTGACCAGCGCGAGGCAACTTATCTCGGGCCTTCTCGGGACAACCGACACAAATGCGATGTGCTGTCCACCGGCGACGTAGGCGTGTGCACCGCAAAAGAAAATGTGTCGGACAGCGTCGTCGATGGCCGTCGTACTTATACCGAGTTCGCTCTCGTTGACATCCCACATACACAGACGTCCGTCGTCTCTTCCCAAGACCACATCGTCCTGCGTCACTGAAATTGCAGTGAGACGGTAAGACGACCGATACGTGGCTTGGTGAAGCAAATCGCCAAGCTCGTCCGTGCAAAACGCCGTGTTCAGACTCGTGATACCATAGAGACGACCACCGTGGTGAACCGTGCGCGTCACATTGCCTTCTACTTGGATGGTATGCACGTGCACGGTGGCTTGGTCGAGCACGTAAAACTCCTTGTTGATGCGCAAAATGGTACCGTGGAGCTGTGGAGTCACAGACTGTTGCACAGGAATGCTCGTGGCTAAAAAACGCTTGCGAATGCGTAACGTTGGATGCCAGACGGATACGACGTATCGATTTCCGGCCACTTCCAGCACCCAGAGCGAATCCTTTGCCATCGACATATCCACGTATTCCAACTCGGTGTCTATACGGGCTTCAATGCGCGCCTCGGGTATGTTCCACGCGCAGAGTGCGTCTGGACATAGCGACCAAAGCGTGTTGCGATGTGTCTCTAGGCGTAAGATGGGATTTGTGTGCGATTTAAAGAGGCGTTGATTTCGCCGTACGGGTGACGCGCCAATCGCTGCCGTTTCCGCAACGTCACCGGACATGAAACCGACGTATACACGCGTGTTGGACGCAGTCATGGCCGTCACGCCGGATTCAGAGACCCATGTTCTTTCGGCGTTGACAGGTACGTCAATGCAGCATCCGAGTGCGACCGACGCATGGTCGACGTGTAAAAAGTAAGGGTGGGCCGCGCGTGCAATTGCGCTGCACGTCTTATCGCGCAAGGTGGAGATGGCCAGACAATGTGCACGTATATAATTGTGTGGGACGGGTTCGTACGTAATGGGCAACTGTTCAGATTGGCGTACTTCGAGACCCGAGGTTGTTTCGAAACACCCCTCTCCATTCGTATATTCCGCGCTCGCTATTTTCATACGACGACCGCACACGTGCACGGTGCGCCCCACCATCAAATTGGCGCCCAATTCAGACCGAAACCAGGTGTAATTCTTTGGGGTAGATTCGTCGGTGCGCCACATGTCTTCGCGGAGCAAACAGATGTAACACTCTATCATTGTTTTTGGAAACGGCCGGTCTGCGCACCAGCATTCAATCTCTTGCAACTCGTCGGGCAGTGACATCGACGTGCCGTGCCGCAAGGTCGACACTTTCACCGAGGGCCGCGTGCTCATCACGACCGCGACTTTGTTGCGTGGTATGCGTATATATTGCCCGGGCATGAGAGTAGCCACCTTTTTGACCTTCCAATGGCCGCTCTCCTCGCGCGGCATATCCAGGGGACCCGACGCATGGGCGCAGTGCGACAACACGTGTTCGTAAACGCGGCACACGTGATGCGACGGTGGCAAATCGTACGACTTTCGATAGGCTTGTAACATGCGTATGAACACGCACACGAAACCAGCACGCAACCAGCGACCCACTGCGTCTCCGGCCAGACATAAAATGGCGTCCGGAGACACGTCGTCGCGGCGAATCACCTCGAAGAAATCCGTCCCGCGTTCTGCAGCGGTGATTTCGAGAAGAACAGGCCTGCAGCGTGTTCGCCCGTGGTGAAACCAGCACCATTCTTTGACGGCCATGTCGAGTGTGTGAAGAGGCATATGTTCGAGCAGGCACAGAACGTTGGAATTCCATTCGTAATTTTCAGCGGCAAGTTGAAGATATCTCCTGCATCGGTCCAACCAATGGGAGCGAAGAGAGTTGCGCGAAAACTGGTCGTATATCTCCGCAAATGGCAACTCATCTAAACACATTGCGAGGATTTCGCCCCATATACAATCGCGAAGCGCCGCGTCGCGCAGCCACTCTGTGGGAAATTCATACTTGACCAAACGCGACATCCAAATGTCGGTGGTAAGTGTCAACAATTGCCGACTCGTTTCTCCGTGCCATTGGAATTGTGTGTCAAGGGGTAGTGTCGGCGCTTTAATCCATTCGTAGCACTCTTTGGACCATTCGAGCTGGTCGTCGCCAAATCGCATTTCGCAGCGTGACGTGTCTGTGACAACCCAGCAGCGTCGATGCACGCTGTTAAACACGCCATGCACGGGTGCGTTCATGTGAAGCGTATTGAGCCCGGTTCCGTCTTTTGCCGAAAACAGCAGCACCATCGGGCCGCGGGCGCCCACAATAATGTCTTTTAACATGCACACGTGTCGAAGCCGTGCGTCGCGACTAAATGTAATCTTGCCCGAGAAAACATCCACGACGGAAAATGCCGTATCGGTGCAGACGCACGCTGTTTTTTCATTGTTGACCGAGATGATGCGCAGCGCGTCCGAGGCGATGCGAATGTGATGATGGTTGTCCCAAGCTGCCGTGTACCATATACTCAAACACCCGCCATTATCTCCCGTCAAACACGTGTCACCCACGGGGGACGACTGGACCACCGTGACACGCGTCGTATGCTTTATAAGCGGGCGTATGGACCCCTTGTCCATATCCATAACGTGCATCCGTGTCAGTGTCCAAAACACAACGAATGGCGTGCGGTAAATCATGCACCAACCCTCTATGACTCTGGTACCCGTATCGTATGACCGCCGGTGCGGCGTCAATTGACATAGCCGCGTAGTCTGTTCTTTTTTTTCCGAAGCAACCAGTGCGCGTCGAGACGTATCGAATGCGTATGCGTCGAATGTTCCGGTGGCCGTGGATGCTATCAGTTCAACGCCATTTGGCCGCAAGACGCGCAAGTTGCCGTATTTAGATACGGCAAAGAGACCCTGGTTGATAAGCGTGTCACCTTCGACACGGGCCACTTGTGATTTCTGACAATGTTCAAGACTTATTGTCGGTACAATTTCAGCCTCCAAGAGTGCGGTGCCGTTGGCGAGACGTGCAGATGCACCTTCAAGTTCAGAGATGCTGTCTACATCAAAATTATTATGATCGCGGAAAAAAACGCGCTGGCCAATAAACATGCCAAAAATACACTTGTCATATTAAATAGTCACTATTTAAATGTCTATACACACGTTACAACGAATGAGCTCGTCGAAGAGTTCCATCCCCACAGTCGCCCTGTATGCGTCTAGAAACGACATCAACGACGCGTTCAATCTGCTGCACCAGCCCCACATGTGCGCGAATTGTGGTCAAAATTTCGATATGATATCCAACATGGGCACACACGACTGTTATCAGCACCCGGGCTACATCTTAAATGGCCGATGGACCTGCTGCGGCCAAAAGCCCATTGGCATGAAGTTTTCGAACCAATGGGAGTTACAGTCCAAGTTTAATTGCAGCGTCAACATGCCGCCCTACCCGCCACCGCCCAAAAGACGCGGCTGTCAAAAGTGTGACCATCGGAGCGACGACACGTCCTGGACGTTTAAAAACACCGTTAAACTGCACGATATCGCGGGCCTGATTCCGTTCATGAACAAAATTATACCTATTGAAGGGAGAGCGGGCTTTGAAGTCGTCGGAGATGCTCCAGTTCTACTGCGGTGCGCGCCTACCTATATTAAATGGTTTCCGGTCCCGGAACCCACCACCATCGACGAAGACACGGGTACCGAATGTGAGTACGCGAGCACGGAAATTACCTATGTAGATTTAGTGGGAAAACAGCGCAAGCAGAAAGTCAGCGCGGTGAAGCGTTTACGTATTCGGGGAACACTTCAGAAAGTAGACCACATGTACGATGGTGGTTCCTTTGAGATTGTAGTGACCTGTGACCCGCGCGATTTCATCGTCTAATCAGCAGCGTGTTGGGGTCTATGTGATATTGTTCGCTAGACTCGCGATATCCCTTCAGAATGTTATTTTTACACTGGGTGAACGCCGGTTTGTTGACATTATACGAGTCTAATGTGTTGGCCTCTGGCAACACACTTGAAAGGTAATTGTCTTTGGGAATGACGTTGACACCGCCCAATGAGAGGCCACCCTTCATGATGTACAGAATCGAAATGGTGAAAATTTTAATGGGAAACAGTGAAGGGGTCTGGACCCCGAGCGGAATACGCCGCGTGAGTAGCGCCCAATACTTACACACGATATGCGCGTACTGGTCTGTAATGTCGCCGACGCTTTTGTTTTTCGGCAACAAATTGCGAAAAATATGTCGCCGGTTCATCTGATTGATATATAGCTGTATAATATGTGTAAACACCACAGTTTGGCCTTTTTTTTCACAACTTTTGATGTATTTTTGCACGACCTTTTCGGCCTCGTGCCGCATTTCAACGTATTTGCGCTGTTCCATGTACAGGCGGTCATTCGAAAAAAGAATGGCCTGAATTTGCTGTTTGCTAACATATAAATGTTGTTGTTGGCGAATGGTATCCGTGCTTGTTTCGTCGTACTGAAAGTCGGTGTCGCGAACCAGCTTGAGGGGGTCCTTCATCTCGTGTTGGGTCGTTGTAATCTGATGCGGCGCAAACCACGTGTCCGATTTAATCGACTCGTAACGAATGCCGGAAATCCTGCACACATAACCCCCATCCGTATGGTCGACATAGGTGGACTGACATTGCTCGTCGCACCAGTGCGAAGCACCCGTCGTACAACACATGTACACATTGTGAATCCGACGTTTCAACGTGCCACGATTTGCCCACGACGGGTGGTCTTCACAAAGCGAACGCACGCAAACGTGCGTTTTATCACCGCTGCGCCACACGCCGCCAACAATGCGCTGTATATTGCAATGCTCCATCGAACAGCAATGGTCACACGTATGATTCCACCCTCGCGTGGACGCGCGCCACTGTTTGGCAAAAACAGACTCCAAATATTCGTTCGACAAATCCATCTTTACTTAAAGTCTATGGTATCACACGGGATCCAAGTCGGCACCGATGGATTTTTATTACTTAAGACACATTTTTCGAAAAAGATATGGGGGCCAAATGTTTTTCTGCGCCCAAGACGCATGCACATAAATTACTCGAGCGCAAGATGGGGGCAAAAGTCGCGCCCTTTCTGGAGGGCCAATACCAGAAAAACAGCTTTTTTATTCGTCAAAAAACAGTATGGAAAGTATATCAGTCGAAAGAAATATTTCAAAATTATGAACTCATACGCACATTACAAGACGGAGAACGCCACTTGCTCAAACCGCGCCAAAATATTGAAATCGTCGCAGGTGTCTATGCAGTCTCCATGGATTTGGGCTCGTGCGACTTGTTTGAGAGACTCGGCAGTGCATTCACCCACGGTTTCATCGCGAACGCACTGCGCGACGTGTCCGGCGCGATACATTGGTTACACGCACAAGGAATAGCACACCGGGACATCAAGCCCGAAAATGTCATTATGGTCAACGGACACGCCAAGTTGGCCGACTTTGAGTTCAGCTGCCGCCTCGGAGACGACGGTATTTTGGGCGGCACCGCCAATTATAAGCCTGAACATATCCAACACGGCGCACCAAAACGTCACCAGCGGTGCGACGTATATGCCTATGGTAAGCTCGTGTGCATTGTATTGATACGTGCATTCAAACACAAATACATACAAGATGCGAGACACATGCAAGATTTATTTTTCGACACACACACGCGCCCCTACCACAAACCAGTCGACGAAACACCATGGAACACGTGGTCCCAACTGGCACTCGACTGCTGTACATACAACACGCCCGCAGCCATACCTCAAATGCACATTAAACAGAATACCGCACCCCAGCCGGTCAAAGCGGAGCAATCATCTGCACACATGCGACCCCCGCAAGAAACACAAATGGCCAATGCCACACAACGTCGACGGCGTCTACAAACGCCACAGGCAGAGACGGACCCGCGCCTATTCACATAGTCTGCCCAAGGCCGGCGCGCATGAGCGTCCGTCTCCGAGGCGCGCACATGACTGGCCATGCGCCAGCGCTGTACATCTTCCACCTGCAAATACTCAAAGACCTTGGACATCACCGGAAGGTGCAACGACAACCAACAATTCATGTACAAATGTATTGAACAAAACGAATTTACATTTCATTATGAGTTACCTATTCTAATTCTTTCATCAACGACTGTATATTACGCACTTCGCCAACGCCTTCCTGGGCCAACCACTTTGCGTGCATATTTTCCGCAATTTGTGCGCAGCTTCCACCCAATGTCACCTTGTCCCAACGACCCGTCTCGTGCAGCCACACCAAGCATTCGGCGTAACCCATCCCCATATCGCGCACCGCAAAACGAAAGCCGGGCTCCGACTCGTGACGACAAATCTCATTCGGCGCACACCAGCGCCATGCGCCCGTCTGACGTGTCTGCTCCGGCGCCACGCTCAAATAATTCACAATATCTTGGGGCAAGTCTGCGCAATCTTTCAAGTACGTGTCTGCTTTGTGACCTTTGGGAAATCCTTCATTCCCTTCATGTATTGTGCAATTGTATTCCATACCTTTACTAAGAACTATATCTACTTTTATAGTCCACTTACATACAAAGTGTCTGGAGCTCATCCGCAAGCCGATGCGTTTGCACCGTGACGTGCACCGCGGGCCAGGCGCGTTCCACGTGAGGGCGCCAATCCGTTCGATTTCCACGGGACCACTTCCAATACAACCACATAAAGTCACACACGTCGCGCTCCCAACTACGCTGCGTCAGCGAGCGCTGCCACGAGACGAGACACGCCTCGTCGAGCTGGGGCCAGAGCCGAAACACAATGTCCATGAAATAATCCGGGGTTAGACAGCGTTCGTCGCGAATGTGTGGCCATAGTATTTGCAAAGCACGGTTCCATTCCATGGCGTGGTGTAGGATGCACGCGTTTAATTTATACAGAGATTATGATTAACTATGTTGCTCGAACGCCTCAAATGCGTCGGACCATTCCTGTTTCGTTTTCGACCGCCCCTTGCTTTTTCGAATCACCTCGAGGACTTTTTCTTTTAACTCCTCCTGGTCTTTCACGCTGTCCATGATTTTGTCAATGTTTGCGTCCGCCTTCTTCAACTCATTGACGATTTTTTCAGCCTTTTTACGTAAGGCGCGCGATGCGAACAACCCCTTGGCTCCCTTGTGGGCACTTTTGGCGGCGCTTTTCGCGCCTTTGGTGGCGCTTTTCGCGGCGCTTTTCACGCCGTGAAAGAAGCTAGAAAGGCCTTCGGCGTCTTCAAACGCTTCAGAATGGTCTAGCTGGCGAAATACAGACGGAGCCTCATTGGAATGTGTTGCGACGGGCACGGGGCTGAACAAGGAGGGTAACCTTTCTGGCTTTTGTGCGGCCTTGGTCTCGTGTTGGCGATGTAACTTTGACATACTTTACCATCAAGACTAAACTTTATATACTGTCTAAATGTTGTTCCTAGCCGTCCGTCTCTTGTTCACAACACATGCAAATGTCGTTTGGGGTAAAGGAGTGGGTTTCAAGAGTCGACGCGCCACCAAACGTTACGGCGAGGCCACAGCTCCCACAACACAGCGCCGGAAGGTCTTTGAAAAATTCGCACGACGTATTCTCGGCATCTTGTACGAGTCGCGCGTAGCGCGTTTGGCGGAAAGAAATACACGGCATGGCTCAACTTTTCTATTCGCGAAAGAAAAAATCTCTATTCGCGAAAGAACTTTTGACCCCCGGCTGAAATAACAAATATGGCGAGGGCTGAACTTTTCTATTCGCGAAAGAAAAAATCTCTATTCGCGAAAGAACTTTTGACCTCTGGCTGAAAAAATAAATCTGGCGAGGACTGAACTTTTCTATTCGCGAAAGAAAAAATCTCTATTCGCGAAAGAACTTTTGACCCCCGGCTGAAATAACAAATATGGCGAGGACTGAACTTTTCTATTCGCGAAAGAAAAAATCTCTATTCGCGAAAGAACTTTTGACCCCCGGCTGAAATAACAAATATGGCGAGGGCTGAACTTTTCTATTCGCGAAAGAAAAAATCTCTATTCGCGAAAGAACTTTTGACCTCTGGCTGAAAAAATAAATCTGGCGAGGACTGAACTTTTCTATTCGCGAAAGAAAAAATCTCTATTCGCGAAAGAACTTTTGACCCCCGGCTGAAAAAATAAATATGGCGAGGGCTCAACTTTTCTATCGGCGAAAGAAAAAATCTCTATTCGCGAAAGAACTTTTGGCACCCAACTGAAAAAAAAAATCTCGCGAGGGCTCAACTTTTCTATCGGCGAAAGAAAAAATCTCTATTCGCGAAAGAACTTTTGGCACCCAACTGAAAAAAAAAATCTCGCGAGGGCTGAACTTTTCTATCGGCGAAAGAAAAAATCTCTATTCGCGAAAGAACTTTTGACCTCTGGCTGAAAAAATAAATCTGGCGAGGGCTGAACTTTTCTATTCGCGAAAGAAAAAATCTCTATTCGCGAAAGAACTTTTGGCCTCTGGCTGAAAAAAAAAATCTCGCGGTGGCTGAACTTTTCTATTCGCGAAAGAAAAAATCTCTATTCGCGAAAGAACTTTTGGCCTCTGGCTGAAAAAATAAATCTGGCGAGGACTGAACTTTTCTATTCGCGAAAGAAAAAATCTCTATTCGCGAAAGAACTTGTGGCCTCTGGCTGAAAAAATAAATCTGGTGGCGGTGCTATCGCCGATAGACATTTCAGACACGCACTATTTAACATATCGCTGCAGGTACACCATGCCTTCGCAAAAACGCCGACGGCGGGACGACTCGCCAGACCGCAGCAGTGTTAAAGCAACACCAAAACGCGCCCGGCACATGCAGGAGTTCCAGAAGCGAGAAAAGAAGCGCCAAAGACGCCTTGAAGAAGAGAAAAGTCTCAAACTCATTGCGCAACTTCAGAGAGAAGAGCGCGAGGCTGAGCTCGACCGCGAAAAAAAGGACCGCGAGGCTTTGTTGGCATGTATCGACGAAGAGCGCAAGGAAAGAAGGCGCGCGATTCAAGCAGCGTTCGACAAACGCAAGCGTGTCAACTCTGTGGACCGTCAGCGGCTCGAACAAGACCTGGAGTACGTCGATTCACAATATGAGGACATGCGCAAAAACATCGTGGCGTCTGAGGAACCCACGGTGCAAGAGGTCCCAGAGGTCGAAGAGGTCCCAGAGGTGCAAGAAGTTCCGGAGGAAAATCCCCAAGAGTCACCAGAAACAGAAAAGCGTCTTCAGCAATTGGAAGAAATGGCGCGCAAAGAGCCGACTGAAGTCCCCTATGCCCAGCTCCGGGCCTACAAGTATGCGTGTGTCTTTCTGGAGGAGCAGGGACTGGACGCAGCACAAAAATCGCGCTTTCAAAAGGCGCACGAGCAATGCAAAACCAACGGTTGGAGATAGACTATTTAATATGTGTGATTGAATACAAATGCGTTTTTTTTATTTTCTACTCGCGTACGTGTCTGCATATGCGTCTGACTACACCTGGTCGACGTTGCATGCGTCTACCTCAGACCCCGAAGTTTTAAAGCGTACTGTGAGTGATTACAGAGAGAATTTTCCGTGTTTGGATTGCCGCGAGCATTTCGAGTGGTTGGTGTCTACCCATCCTTTTCCACTCGAGTACGTGCGCACGCCCGCGGACGCCCGAGTGTGGACATGGCTCACGCACAATTTGGTCAATATACGTCTCAATAAGACGTGGGAGTCGTTTGACATTATGACCCAGTGTACAGACGAACATTTTGAATGATGAACTGCAACATGGTCAGAATGGCTTGTTTGCTTTTGGCCGGATACTGCTGCTGAAATTGCATTGCGACGTTGTTTGCTATCTGACGACGAAAAGTGTCGTCTTGGTCCGTTGGCATGGGTGATAGAATCCAGTGGGCGTCGTTGGCCTTGATGATGTCGACGAGTGCGGTGAGTTGTTCTGTGGACCATATTTCACCTTGGTGTTTGTAGAGAGCCTCTGCATCTTCAAAGGTGAATTCATCGAGTGTGTGTGTGATGAGAGTGGTCATGATTTGACAACTCGCAAATGCGCATTTATAGGGCACATTCACACTATAAAACTCGGCAGACGCGGCACGATGTTTGGATGGTATGGTGACCATTTATGCCGGGTCATTTGTCCGAGTCGAGCATTTGGCCAATACGTCGTCTCGTTTCGGCCGGATGTGGGACTGTTCACGCTGGCAGTGACTGCGGCGCTACCGGGCATCATGGTCTACGTGATTGACCGCGGGCGCCTGTGTCGGTTTTTTAGCTCAGGGCCTATACTGCACACGATTGTAGTCATGGATGGTTTCGAGCGCGTGGTCGTGCCTATATGGCGCGTACGACGCACGGATGCGCCCTTTTCCATGACCGCTTATCATTTTCGACGTCTTATATTAGCTCCTCGTCAAACGACAACTCGTCGGCGACTTGCTGGAGGGCAATTGTCAAGGCGTGCATGGCATTTGCTTTGAGAAACGCGCGACGTACGGGTTTGAACGTGTTTGGCGAATACATGTCGTACAGCGTTTCCGAGTGGCCGTATCCCATGTAAGCCGTCCGCCATGCTCGCACGGCGTCCGACTGGCTTTTCTGTGCGAGTGTTAAAATCCAAAGAAACCCGACCCATGGCCAAATGATGCTTATGAATTGGTCATCGGCGCCTTTTATGTGAGATATCCACGTGCTTTTGGGCACGAGAGGTCCGTCGAGTACGAGTGGGACGTATACGTTGGATATTTGCGCATTAAAAGATTGTATAAAATTGTCCTGCACCATGTTCCAACGTACTGCCAGAATACGCGGCAGCGTTTCTTGTGTTTTGTATATTTCGGGCACGATGCGGCTCCTAAATTTGTCATACGTTTTTTGAAAGTGGCGGGCGCGGGCCTTGTTTTGATGCATATACGCCAGTAGCTCCATGGAACGCGCCGCCTGGCATACGTATACGTTTGTGAGGAGCACGTATCCGTCGTGTTCTGAGGAATAGGCCCACGAGGCCCCAACTGGTTCTATAAAGGTATATTTATCTATGTATGACGACAACCACTCCCAGGCTCGTTGTGATGCGAGCCACAACGCCTCCGAGGCAATGTTGTCTTTCTGGCAATAGCGACATGCCATGATGATGAATTGGGCATTGGCGTCGACGACCGGAACACCGTCTCTGTGATACACGGGCACGTCGTCGTTGAACCAGTGCGTCTCAAATCCCCAGGGCACTTGGCCAAAGTTGGTCAGTGCAACCCTCAATCGTTCTAAAAAGTCCTTTTCGAGTCGTGTCGTATCCTGGTCCCGGCGCGCATGCTTGGCCATCAAGATGAAAAACGTATCGCGCGTACTGACAAAACTTCGCTGTACATTCTCGTACCAGCCTCCTTGGTAGGCGCGGCGTGACTCGAGTTGTTCTTTCAACGTACTGTAGTATTTGCCATGGTGCGAAAAACAACAGTAGCACGTCCATACTATAAAGCGGTACATAAATATGAGCGGTACTCTGCAGCACCCCATGCATGACATTTACTGTATTTAAACAAATCGAATTTATATAGTTTTATGAAGTTATACTGGATTCTATTGTGTGTGGCCGTGGGCGCGGCACCGTGTTGGGACTATCACAAGCAAAATCCCCCGCCTAAAATCGGTACGTATGTCCCGCAGTGCACGAACGACGGCTTTTACCACCCCAAGCAATGTCACGCGAGCACCGGGTATTGTTGGTGCGTCACCCCCGACGGCACGCCGAATGGCCAGCAGGCTGCACCGGGCGTGCATTTGAAGTGTTAGGCATTTACTGCGTCCATCTTTTTCCGCAGTGTAGACAATGTGCAAAAACGGTCATCGGTTCGTCGGCGCCGCGCGTCTGCATTTCATAGTAGTCAACTTGGTTTTTTTTACATTTACCACACCGAAGCAGTGACCGTTTGGACGACGCGGGCCCCGAACGCTCTCGAGATGGAAGCGCCTCGTTGACCCACTGCTGGTGTTCGCGATGGTACGGTGTCGAGACGAGCCATGTCTGCGGCGTCATTACGAGGTCTGCGACGCCAAAATGGTCCGCGGCCGATGGATGTAGTCGATAATGTGTACAAAATGCTCGTAAGGTTTGCCGCGCCGCCGACTGCGTCATTTTGCGCTGCTTGACGAATTTCAAAAGCTTGGTCGCCAGTGGTTTTGGCAGACGCGCGTGTACGTATTTATCCATCGTGCCACAAAACGACCTGTTTAAATACACCATCACATATGCGCAGCATCCTAAATCAAACTAAAGGTTACCACGATTAACAGGAAGAAAATATCCGAACACATACGGTGCAGCTCCAGTTCGCAAAACGTCAAAAGATTCTTTTGATACACAAAGTGTTCCAGCAGCGGCACGACGTACGTGTAGCACGTGAGCGTCAGAATCAGAGCGCGTATGAATTTATATGGCGTATCGTCTATGACAGAAGAAGAATACACGTAGACCAGCGCCCACGTCAATGTTTTAACGGTGGCAGCAACCACCATCGGCGACCAATTCGTCTTACTCGGCGTCGTGCGCTGCGTCTGTACGTATTGCAGCACCTCAAGACTGACAAACTCCTCGGCCTTGCTTTGAAGTTGTGTGTCATATTGGTTTGTCAGTTCGAGCACACCAAGCTGCCATTCCGCCATGACCGTGAGTATGACCATACAGACGACCGTCGACACTTCTGCCATTCCAGACAGACACATGGCAAATAGCATGCAAAACGATACCGAAAAGAACCGAACGGTGGTTCGCACCGTGTTGAATCCGCGAATATACATGATTCGCAAATCGCACCAGAAGCGCGATTTTGGGTCACCCCAGCCCTTGGACAGTACATTCACGTAAGAGAACGCGTATTGAAACACGGTTGCCGCAAGAGCAAACAGTGGTAGCCAGCGCCCGTTTATCGCAGGGCCCACAGGTTTTCCGTGGAGCAAAAGGCTCGCGTTCAAAGGCTCGCGCATACATAAAATGACAATGCCAAACAACAACTGAGCCGCACCAATAAACAAATACAACTGATACAACTCGTGCAAATGGAGCTGAGGTTGTTTGAATCGGCATTGAAATCGCCTGCATAAACGCAGGGGCGTGGTCGCGGGCTCCGTCGTCTCGATGAGCGTTTTATTTTCTTCAATGTCGTCCATGGTGTGCCGTATCCCGTGGTGTTTATATACTTGGTTGGGTGGTTTTCATGGACCTCTCGATATAGGTGTGGAGCGTGTTCGGTGTCGTGTGTGTGGCGGATAAATCCGTCATGTAACCCAGGCGTTGAAAGACAGTGACGACAAACTCGGAACAGAAATAGGACTCGTAAGACGGGCGTGGCATGGAACTGAGTGACGGTAGCCAAGAACATAAGGCGCCAGAACGGTCATAACTCTTGCCCAACTCCTCAATCGCAAACTGTAAAGATTCAAGTACGTGTTCGTGCTTGACGTCGGGAAATGTTTTGAGTTCCATATTTTCCGTGTCTTTGTCCGGGATGCGAAACCATGAATCATGGTGCGTTGTCTCGAGGGCGCGCACAAACATCGGATTGCCCCACAGCAAAGAAAAAGACAACCACATCTTGTCGGAAGATTGAGCTAAATCGCGAAACCGCTGGTTGTCGAAAAAATGGGATTCGATAGCCTGAACGATGCGTTGGCAATCATCTGGGTGGTACTCTGCTTTTGACGCACCGTTGTAAATGCGTTTAATGGTATCCATGACTTCTTGTGGCGTCGCCTCGATGACCAGCTCCGTATGACAAAAGTCGCCCAATGTCATCCACGCGACGAGACGATTGAAGACGCCCGAAAAGTATTCCGTGGGTCGATAGAAAGATACACTCAACATTTTTAAAAAACGTAACTCCATATAAATACTCCATTATCGATGTGTAAATGGGCAACCTCTGCTGTCCAAAGTCTGTCAAAATTTTAGATTGCATCCACCAGCTGCAAGACGTGGAGGACACCTTGCAGCAGTTGATTAGAAAATACGATACGCAAATTGACAAACACAAACGCGAAGTTCTCTCCAAAATACGCGACAAACGAGCCTGCATGATTCATCTTCGAACCATCCGCATCATCAAACATCACAAAATGAATCTGGAAACACGTCTCACCGGGTGCATGAACAAACGTTACCACCTAGAGTCGCTCAACGTGACAAAAATGCACATTCAAGCCGTCAAAACAACCACGCACGTCTTTAAGACGTTTTTGCAGCAGCACGACATTGAGCGCGTCGAGGCGTTGCAAGATAGTATCGCCGACATGATTGACCAGGCGTGCGAAATCAACGAGGCCTTGTCGCGCGACACCCACAACGTGGATATGGACGACGTCGACCTCGAGGAAGAGTACAACCAACTTGTCGCGTCTCCCGAATATCCCGAATTTCCAACCGTGCCCGATAACCCACTACCATATGCCAAGTCGACCTCCCCCCTTTTGCAGACAGAACTCGCACGGGTCGCAGTGTAATGACGGTATAAATACAACTCCACCTGTATCACCACCATGCCCGGACCACCCAGACAAAAAGTGACCGTCATTCCCGAACATATCAAGGCACGACGCAGCCGGGAGCTAGAGGAGGAAGAGCAGCGCAGGCAACGCCCAGACTCTCCGCCGACGGCTCCTTCGACACCAGTGCAGCCAAAAGACGGACCAAAAGCGACAAAACCACAGATAAAAATTATTGTCAAAAAGCCCGCTCAGAAACCATTCACATTTTCATTTACACCCGACCGTAAAAAGGTCCAACACAAAATAGACACCAACGCCGTAGATGATTTAATGCGAAGTCGTCAAAATGGCAGTTTGCTACGCCCCAGACCGTCGCCGACGAACACGGCAAGTCCTCAAAAAGTAGACGATTTAATGCGCGGACGTCCGAGACACGGCGCAATGTCCACCACAAAAAGGCAAGGTGTCGAAGCGGGCATCGAAAGGGTCAACGAGCTTTTGCGAGCCCGTACAAAGGCCACCTTTCGACAAATGATATTACCAAGTGCCACGTCCGCCCGCACGGCAGAAGTCGACCAATTGATGAGGGAACGGACTACGCCAGCATTGGTCACACTCGGAAGAAGCACCGAACACCGTCGCAAAATTGCACAAATTGATAGCATGATGGCCCGACTTGCCAAGCCAAACGTGCAGGAGCCTTTGCGGTTTAAAAATGGCCAAAACGTAGTGGTGTGGCAAAATAACACCTGGGTGTCGTGTACAATAACCAACATGCAGCGCATTAACGGACAGACATTTTGGCTTGTCAGAGATACAAATAGCCGGTCATTGTGGGCCAACAACAATGACACGATGCCCGCGTCCTATGTGAAGGAGACGTCGGGCAGTTTGGCGTCTGTTCTGGCCACGAAACTCGACGGAATCATTTCGACACTGAAACAAACCAACAGTGAGCAGATGCGCGGGTTTAAAACGATACTGGTCGAACTCGCAAATGAACTTGCTAGTCTTCCGAATTACAAACAGTCACACCGACTTGTACAAGCTATCGATAGTTTTCCATAGTTAAAATTTAAGAGTTGTTTTTATGTTTGTCTTTTTAACGTACGGGTTGCTACCATTGGTGGTGCTTACTGCCGTAGTGGGAAGTGCGCCTCCGAGGGCGTCCAGTAGCGCCTCGTCAATCTTAAAACCCATCCATTCGAATTTTAATCCATCGTTGGGTACCGATACCTCATGGCCGTCGACGTCTCTCGTCAAATGCACCGATACCTTACCTGTCAAGTAGTACAACGTCCATTCCGTGCCCTCTTTCTGCGCGCCAACAAATCCACATGCATTCAACGCGGAAAAATTGCCACCGTCCATGTCGCGCCAGAGTAACGTTTCCGACGCGTTGAGTACGTCCTCCCATTTGTCTCCATTCCATTTGTCGTCCAGGACCCCTTGCAATTCTGTACTTGCGGTCTCTGTGCTTATTTGGACGTTGCGTACCACATTGATGTGAGGGTGGTCGACTCCCCATTGTTGCCCCTTGGTGAGAATCCACGCATTCACAGAGTTGTTGAGAATTTCATTTTCGTCAAATTCGTACGTTTGTGCCGTGCCGCCGACAACCGCCTGGGGCGCTATTTGGCTGTTTAAAGAATATCCTGGCTTGATGGACAGCTTTTTCAATTCGTGATAGCGATAGAAATTCTGTGCCAGTTCGGCGACATCTGCAAAATAAGACGTCAGAAGTGTTTTTTGACGGTCGAGTTTCTGGCGCTTCAACAAGGACACGATGGGCACCCATTCACATAAAATCTTCATGCTTTCAAATTGCACATGACGCACTTGATACGAATCTGCATTCTGCAAGGCACCCATCGTCGCGTTGTTTCGGGTGCGCCGTTGAGAATATTTTTTCCAAAAAGCGTAAATGAGCTGTTTATCGGTCTTGGCGTCGAGGAGAATCAGCGTCGGAAATCGCCGCGGCAAGCCGACATTGGCCGTAAAGAATTTTTGATTCATATCGTCCACATAACCCGCCACAATGACCATAATCATCCCCGCGTGTTCGGTCAAAAAGGCAGTCAGTGCGTCCGCAAATTCTTGCCCAGGCGTACCCTCCACCAACGAATACGCCTCGTCAATCAAAATGCACTGCCCAATGTGACCGTCGAGGAAATCCTGTGTAAGAATGGCCGTTTTGCCAGGTTCGTTCGAGATGAGCTCCGATTTGGCCACAGATGTCATGGTCGGACTGCTCAGCCACCCCAGGCAGTGCGCGAGCTTTGAGAACGAGCTGGCAATGGTCGATTTTCCAGTACCCGGCGGGCCCAAGATAGCGATGTCCATCAGCAGCGTGTCGAACATGGTGGTCGGTGCAACGATGAACGACATGGCCATGCCAAAAAGCACGTCTTCGACTTTTTTGTCCATGCCCGAATGGTGAATATCTTCGCAAATGTGCAGCAGTTGGTCTCCGAAATAGTTTTCTATACTCTCGTCCACGTCCCACTCATTTTGAATAATGGCTTCTTCGTAAGCGCTCGAGTCTACCTGCGTGTTGATACCGCCGGGCTCGAGGCGCCCCTGGAACACATAGACCTTTTCTGCCATGCCGGCAAACGTGTGCTGTACTTCTCTGGCGTCTGTAGTGGGTCCGGTGGCTTTCCAGAGCATCTCGTAGGCTGCACTCAGTGTTAATTGCGACGTGGCCGGCAGCATTTTTTTAAATTCGGCTTCGACCTGTACCATGAGTGAGACGAGCGTCGCGCGGTTTTTTACGAGCGCCTTGTACCACGTCGATTCTGGTTCGTCCGTAGATGACACGAGGCGTATGGCTTTCCGCTCTTGTTCCATTTTGACCAGCTCTTTGTCGATATCTTGGTCCATGCGCGCCAGGCGTTTGGTGAGTTTTTCCAAAAGCCATCCCTGATATGCGCCGCGGGCATACACGAGTGCGCGTTTAATGTGCACTTTGCCGTCTTGTAAACCGGTGGTGCCCGACGCTTGCACGGTACCTCTTTGTAGCTCCGCGCCTCGCCAGGCCTGGGGGACGATACCTTTCATCACAAACGTGACAAAATCGTAGTAATCAATATTGGCTTCTATGGTGTTATTGTCCATAGTGCCACTGTCGTATGTTTGATTACCGCTCGCATGAGACCCAAACCCGTGGTTTTCTAAAATAATTTTCCAGAGTGGTTTAGGCATTTTTTTTTGAACCTTGCCTTTTATAGGTCATTCTATTCTAAATAGAATAGAACAACCCGTGCACGCACACACACACCACGATGACCACTGTACCTTCCACATGGCGCACACCGGGCTCGGCCCTGCACACCAAACTGCTCCCAAACGCGTCTCTCAAGTGTGGCGCGTGCAAAGAGACCAGTGAAAACGCGTTTGTGTGCTGTCATAACGATATCTCCGGCCTGACCATCGACTTTTGTTTTGACTGCTGGGCAGATGCGACCTACTACTGTCGTACCTGCCGCAAGACGCCGTCCAATGCCCACGTCGTCATCTGCGACGGCTGCGGCGTGTTCGAACACGCCGGCTGCACGTGCGACGCATCTGTCGTCGACCAAGACACGTGGTTTTGCCGCAACTGCACGCGCGGCGACTGTGACGATTTGAAAGTGCGCCTCGACCTCATGACCGACCGGGCCAAAGAAATGGAGGCGTGCTGGTCTCTCGAAAAACTGCAGCAGCAACGTTTGCAGCAAGACGTCGCAAACATGCGCGAAAACGTACGCCAGGCGCGCGAGACCGCAAAACTGACCACTGACGCGCAGAAGCGCCTCAAAAGGGCCTCCGAGACGCTCGTACTCGTTCGCAACGAACTACAGAAAACAAAGGGTCGCCTCGCGTACCGAAGTGCGCGCGTCGAGCAGCAAAAGAAAGAAGTCGACGCATTGACAAAGCACAAGAAGCAGAGCGAAGCGCTGGCCTCGGCCCTGCAAAAGGAACGCGACGCCTACAAAAACAAAGCGCTGGCGCTCGAGAACAACCATGGGGCCATCACCAAGCGCGCTCTCGAACTGTACAAAGTCAATAAGCAGCTTCGCAGCACAAATGCAGTTTTACGTTCTGAGAAACTCGACATGCAGCACTCGCTGGCCGACGTGCTCAAGAAGCGCAAGAGGGAGGACCGCGGCGCTAAAATTGCAGCCAGCGAATCTCTTCGCCTGATGGAAGAGATGTCAAAGCGTATGAAATTCATTGTAAACCAACATTAAAATTTTAGTTTTAATTCTTTTGAAAAATATTGTACGAGTACGTCATCGGGACGCTCCGCCATAGCCTTTTGCAAGTTGTATAATGCCAGGGCGTTGCCGCGTCTTTTTTTAATAGCATGTGGCGCAGGTCCAGGCTTCTGTGTTTTTCTTCTTGTTTTGGTGGTCCCGGTGGTCCCTATCTTGAACGAATTTACCTCTTGCTCCTTTAACATCTCTTGGCGTTTTTTTGCGAGCTCTTTATTCAATTCTATGCGTTTTTTTCGAGTCAGGACCGACGTTTCTTTCACAGTAGGTCTCGTCGTGTCGTCTTCGAGAATGTATCGTAGTACGCGCAAACTCTGTAGCGTGAATTTATGACGCTTTCCGTACACGTGAAACGTGTTTAATGGTAAGCAGTCGTCTCCCATTTTATCCGATTGTCCGCCGCCGAGCCTGTTTAACCACACCGAAGACGGCTTGTCGGACTTTGCCCAAGTTGCGTGATATCCAAACAGTTGATTGACACGCCACCAAACCGCAGAAAATTTGTACCATGTGCGCGCTGCAATATACAACACCCTCTGTTTTGCTCGCATGGGCAATGCGAGCATGATAATTTTGTCGAACGGCCAACAAAGCTCCACTTCATAAATGATGCCAATAAAGTCGCCGTGATTCGGAATACGTAGCTTAACTGCGTGACATCCGGTGTCGCGTTCGATTTCTTGGGCGTCGTCGACCGTATATTCGAGTAGTAATTCGGTATAGTTTTTCGCAGTGTCTTTTTTCTTATTGCCTTTTGCAACATATAGTTCTTCCATGGGAATCACGTATGTGACCTGCGACTTTCTGTGGAGCGCGTTTTGTATGGCGACGCCCATGTTGACCGGCGAATATTGGTTGTACGTGGGGTTGTAGGTAAAAAAGCGCTCCAAATTTAGAAATCGCCAAATGGGCGTGTACGGCAACGGAAAGTTGGAACGACCCGCCGTACCATTGCTTTGAATGGTCGTCTTGTGACGTTTAATGGTCTGCATCTGTTTGCGCGCTATGCCAGACCGCCAAAGTAGGATGTGTTGAAACAAATCTTCCGCCGCCGCAAAGCTCGGCACCAGCGCAGAGCTATTAGGAAAAGCAGCGCGCATCTTTGACATCGAATACACCCATATTTGGTTGACGTCGACTTTGGCCTTGAGAATCGGTTTACCGGGTGCCATAGAAGTAAACCCTGCTAGTCCGGCCTTGGATATCTTCAGCACCTCGATGGCATAACGAAAGGCAGCAGCATGCGTAAGCGGGTAACGACCATACAGGCCGTCTCCTTTCCCGTCGCGTCGGTTCATACTGATGTGATTTTGGTCTTCAAGTAACCGCACGCACTCCATAATCCCATACTCGATGTCCGACTTATCGGACTCGGCCAAGAATTGATGCTCAAAGGGCGACATTTGGTCGTCCATAATCGCCAAGTATTGGTCCGAATCTGCAGTCTTGGAAGCCTGTCCAATCGAATCGTCGCCCCTCCACCGCTGCAAAAGGAGGTCGCCGACCACGTACGCGTAATATTTGCTGTCTCCAGCCGAATATCCTCTAGATTTGACAAACTTTTCATAACTCTCGAGTTTCTGTAGCGCCACCGCACTTTTGTCATTGCTGCATTTCGCACGTAAAAACGCCGTGTCCAAATCGCTATATTCCTCTGCGTGCGCGTCGCCGAAGATGTTTGCCGCCAGGTTGGTTTTGAGCGATTTTATACGTTCCAATTGGCCCGGAGCGGGTGCACGGTCGGGCAGTACGACGAAATATGTGTGGGGCGACATATATTTGGTGACGTAATACCGAAGCTCTTCGCGGCGAATGCACAGCACAGTGGCAAAACCCTCGAGTTGCCCCATGGCGTTATGGCCCTCAAAGTATACACTATGGTAATCGTGCTGCTGCATGGACCGAATAATCGACGGTATGCAAATCAATGGCGCATGTGCGACCCAGCTGGAATCAAAATCATCGGCCAAAAGTCGGTCATCTATCCACAACACGTCCTTGTCACCAAAGTCCACGCGCGTAAATGGACACAGGTCCATGCGCATCGTCGCGCCCTTATAACGCACGTCTTTTGACACCTCGCGACTACCATTGTCCATCACCAAAAAAGAAGCCATGTCGCTGCGAAGTTGCACGGCTGCTTTCTGTATAGTCGGGTCGACGTCACTTTTAAATTCGGCCTCGCCATGCGGCATGTTTCCAAAGGCAGTGCGCCTTGGCCAGTTCTGTAACGCATAACGCCCCACAAGGTTCAAAACACGACTTAAAAAATTACTATCGTCCGAATAATTACTCATGTCCGTGTTACCGTGGCAAAATGCACGGAGTTGGGCGTCGCGATGTGGTGTCGTCGACGGAAACACACTTTTCTCTGTGACCGACCACTCAGGATACAGCTCTTTCACAGTGTTCGTAAGGCCCGAGGCGTTTTCACTAAATAGGCGTTCAACCGATTTCGAGACTTGTGACCACGATTTTTGTTTGCGCTCATAGTTTTCTATTCTGTAAATGTCATTTTTAAATTGAGACCTTGCAATTAGAATATACGCCAGACGTTCGGCATCTTTGAATCGACGTTTCGCGTCCTTTTCCTGAAATGTCCTTTCCCTATCGCCACCACGCTTGCGTTTCGCCGTCGCATCCTGCCACTTGCTATCTTTCCACGCATCCACATCGACATCTTCGTTCGCCAAACGAGCCAATCCAGACACAAAGGCGACCGCGTCTTTCCACTCGGGATGATTTGAAGATATTCTGTCCATCGCGTGAAAGGCGAGCGAAATCATGTCTTCAGATGCACCTTTGGTACTATGGCGCAATGCCAGCGCAACACATGCGGCGTTCACCCATTTATCATCCGGCATCATGCACACGTTCCTGAGCTTGGTTTTGATGCCGGTTTGAACATCCGGTAAAATCGCCTCGAACGGGTCGCTCTCTTCAAAGGTGATTGGATTGATACCATCGCATTTCATGAGAAAATCTTCCACGCTTTCGTTCGCATACAGCGTCTTAATCAAATTGCGAAGTAATTTCATCAAGATATCATGATTTTCAATGCGTCTCTCCGCGGGCAATGTCATCAATTCGAGATACAAAAAGTAAAATTGCGGTACCGCCTGAACCAAGCACCAATGTGCAAAATCAGTTTTGTCGTCCATGCACCGCCTTAATATTTTGCACAACGATTTCGCGGTGAACGTGTGGCAAGTCATATCGGCGTTTGGGGGCACTTGTCCCCGATTGATGTGCAATAAGAGCACATCTTTCGATGCGACCTTGTCTTTCGATGCGACCTCGTCTTTCTCGCCCTCCCAATGTCGGAGCGTCTTATCCACCTTTTCTTCTTCGATGGCGCCCACCACATTGTCTTTTATCACGCAATGCAGCAGCGGTGTGTCCTTCTTGACGGGGACCAAACGCAAGTGCAGAGACAATTCACGCAGAGCCACGGTCTCGCGCGCCAGTAAAAACTCAAATGTATCGTTCAAGCGTGCGCGTTTGTCAATCACCACGTAAGGTGTGTCACCTATTTTTATCGGGTCGCCTATGTCAACATTTTCGTAGTTTGGATATACATCGCTCATTTCCAATTCATATTGTGACAGTAAATCGTAAAGGAGATGACTTCGAGCAATTTTCGATTTTTTTGAATTGGGCTTGTCTATTTTGCGGTGCAAGTAATCGACATTCGACGCATTGGGGCCAAACCCCGAACCATTTTTCACATCCGAGAACAAACGCGCGGTTTTCGGATGTTGCAGGAAAACAACGGGTGTGCGAAAGCGCGCAAACGCGTCGTTTTTCAGTGCGGTCAGAATACCTTCGTACAAGTCCTCAAAGTCAACCACGGTCGCATTTAAGCTGAAATGACAGGCGTCTCGCTTCACGAACGAATCCTGGCCGTACATTTTATCTTCAATGCTATAATGAGAAGACAATGTATTGGCGAGCGTACATTGCGGAAATTCCGAAAACATCTCTGGAAGTTCCGCCTTGGATTCCTCCGCCATCTGAGACTGTAAATCTCGTTCAGCGTCGATGGCCTTCTTTTCAGAGGAAAGTATTCTCCGGTTGTTTTCCGTGTCTGCCACGATACCATTACCCGGGTAACGCGGGTTGTTATTCTTGTGACGTTGCAACATGATGTTCAAAAGAAGACGCCGTTCGACCAGTGATACCTCGCGTCTTTCGTCGTCCGTTACGCCGTCCAACTGTTCATTTGTCACCGTGCCTGTCACCGTGTAATCCTTTAACGAAACGCGCTCGTGCAACGGCCACATCTCATTCAGACCACCCCATGATGTACTCAATTTGATTTGTGACGGTTGGTCTTCTGGTGGCATTCGCTCTTCAACATTTTGCGCCAACGACGACAATGGATGTACGGACATGATTATGTAACCAAAAGATATATTTATAGTGATTATTTAAAGAAGGATGTAATGTCTACGCTCGTCGTGGTCTTACGACGTTTTTTCTTGTGATAGACCACCGCCTCTCGTTTCGGCGCCGCGCGCGCCCGGCCCGTGGTTTGGATGAAATTGCGCATCATCGGCACAGATGTGACTGCCGCCGCACGCACAGACGTCACGCGGAAAATATCATCCGCATTGTCCATCACCATCTCAAAAATACGCCGCAACGGTTTCTCCAATTGATTGGACAAATACCAGCGCGTATCAGCCGCCGCCACACCATCGCGCACGTCGTCGGGCGTCACGGCGCGCATGCACGTCTTTTCGCCTTTAAACCCTGGTCGAATCACGAAATCAATACGGTCGCCAGTCTTGGGTGCAATGTGCGCCGGTTGCGTGGCCTGTAAACGCTTGGCCAGTTCCGTGTGGGGAGCAGGGTTCTTGTACTGGTCAGGCGGCCGCGTCAACTGCTTCGACATCGTCAAATCTCCCACCGACACGCGATTCTCCAACAAACGCACCACCGCCTCGCGCGCATAATTAATCGCACCTTGGACGTCATTTTGCTTGCAGAGGCGAATCAACACCTCCTTTTGCGTTGCACTAACGATGGGGGCGAAATCGCGCCGCACGCACTCAAAACCCTTGACGTCTAGTTTGGGGGCCAAGCCGGGTTCAAACTTGTGGCCGGCGTAACGCTTCTTGCCTTTAAGCAGGATAGGATAGTAGAACTTCTCGTACTCGAGGTCGTTCGGCGGCAAAAACGCTTGGGTACAAAACTTGCCCATTTCGTCGCCGAGTTTGTCGACTTTGGCAATCAACTCTTCGCGAGAGCAGTTCGTGTCGCACATCGACGCCGGAATGTTCGCGAAGACCGAATCGGTATTATGGACTATCATTGTTCCTATGCCCGCGTGAAAGTGGTGATTTTCTGTGGTCAAATCGTAGACAAATGTTTCGACGCGATTCCAGTCTGTTATCTTTCTCACTCTGTCTGGCGATTTCCTTGTCTTGTGACGGGCGCGCATGCGGAAAATGTCCGGCTTATCAGCACGCGCGTCGACAACAACGTGTTCCCATCCCAATGAGCGCAATAACATCACAATGGACAGAGATATTTCTGTTCCCTTTTGTGAAATTTCGGGCGAACCTTTTTTTGTGCCATCTGCGTCGTGCAGCCCTCTCCAAAACTCTTGGCGATGTGTTTCGGACGACTGTAAGACGCAATCGTGCATTTTTTTCTCGCGTTTTTCATTATAACAAATGTTTCTCCAGAATTCCACAAAGCGTGCAATGTTACCGTACTTTGAAGAAGACGGAACTAATTTGAAGGCACCTGAAGATTCCAGCGTGGGTAAAATCTTCCACTCGAAGCTTGGAAAAATATGTTGGGCAATCGTTTTATATTCGTTCAGCATTTCTTTGTCTGCGTTGTTGATGGCCCACGAACTTTTTTTACCCGATGTGGTGTTGTAATTGCCGCACGAGCCATCTCCGACGAACATTCCTAAAAGCCGAGCAAACTGCGGAGTGTAGCAAATCGTTTTGTGCACCGACAAATCAGCGGCCGCTTCTTTGAGTGAATGGTATGTCTGGCCATTCGGCCCAGTCAACACTCGGTCGAAACCAACCGTCCACGTATGATTGCGCTCCGGAAATTCCGCAGGACAATGGTGAAGCAAACTGTCGCCTGCAGCAAGGTCTTTGGGTGCAACTTCTTCGCCAGAGGTGCGAACCAACGAATGGTCGGTCGTACAAACAACATTTCCCGTGTGCGTGTGGACTTGCACGAGCTTTTTAGTGCAGACATGACGAATGACTCTTTCCACGGGTGTCCACCCCTTTTCTGTCCAAGATTCGACACCCGTTAATTCGCACGATTCTTTTCCATTGCGATATGCAGACCATTTCGTTGCCAACGTTTCGATACGCCGAACAACGATATTTCCATCGATACGCAACATTAGAGGAGTAGACCCTATGACGGAATCGCCGTAGACGATTTCAAGTTTGTGCTCCTTGTATTTTTCCTCGCACATGAACTTGGTGTGGTTGGCCATGCCGCGGCCGACGCGCGTGACGCTCGACGCGATGCGCTTTTCGCCCAAATAGCCCTTGCCGGCTCCCGTAAACCCGTAGACGGAATTTGCGCAGACCTTGAGGGCCAACTGGCGACCATCCAACACCGCATAATCCATCGACTTTTCGCCGTACTTTTTCCGCATCTTTTTGACGCGCTTGCGTTCCGTCAGCAGCGCCTGCAGAATTTCAGGCAGAATGCCCACGCGCTTCTTTGTCGTCACGAAACACACGTCCGTCTTTTGCAGCTTGTACTCGAAACGACCGCCCTCGGGATAGTCAAACGAACGCACCGGGCGCACCTCGGGGTAGTCAGGGTGCGCCGGGTCCTTGATGCCGTGCGTCTCCGGGGTCCACTTCAACTTGCGCTGCTGCGCCAGCGACCACGACGACACCAGCGTCGAAAAACACATGTTGTATGCGCGCATGATGCTGGGATACAGAGACGCGAAATCAAGAGTGACCACCGGCGTTTGGTAAAACCCAGGCTTGGGGGTAATCACAACGGCGCCCTCGAAACCCTCGTCCACGACGGCCACCTTGTTCGACTCGTCCGGCAAAAACCAGCGAGCATGAGACGGGTCACGGCGACAACGCGCCTTCAAAAAACGCAACATCAACACCATCGTGCGAATCTGCTGGCCACGGTGCAAAATGTCCGTCAACTGCACGCCCGTCACCTGCGACATTTGCACCGCGTTCACCAACTTGCAACGCTTGACAATGATTTGACACGGAAGCCACGCGTCCTTCACGCAATACTGCGACAAAAACATGCGCCCCTCCGGTGTCTGCTGGTGCTTGGGAATGTCATCGTACGCGATGTGAATCTTCTTGGTGCCCAACAACTCCTCGCACACATTGTCCAACTTGTACGACCGCAACTTGTGGTCCGTCATGACCACGCGGTACAAATCCATCCAATCGCGACCCTCTATCGACGCCTCCCAGGTCTCCTGGCCTCCGCGCTGATTCGTATGCGTGTAACGCTTCTTCAAACGGGTCGGACGCGCCACGCGCGAAAAGGTACGCGCCGCGGCACAACGGTCGCACGCGTCCTCGGCGCCGCAACCACACAACGCCCGAATGCGCTTCAACAAATAGACATTGTCGAAATTCAACACGTTGTACCCCGTGATAATCTCAGGGTCGTAGTCCTTAATGTACGCCGCAAACGCCCGCAACATCGCGAGCTCGTCGAGGAACGAATGCACGCGTGTCACAGAGGGGTCGTACTCGTCTGTGCGGGCCTCGTCGGACAAGGGCGGTAGCTTTTCGCACTGCGGCTGGCCCTCCACTTCCAACATGAACACGTCCTGCACAAAGACGGACGAAACCATGTCGAACGACGTCACGCCAATCGTACTGATAATGTCGCGACCGGGGTCGGGAAACTCACACTCGCCCGTCGACGGATTGACGTACGGCACCGCCTCTATGTCGTACGAGACCACGCGCAGCGGCGCCAGAGGAATCGGAGGCTCCGCCACCGGACGAACCGCGTCCGACGCGCACGCGTACTCGCCCGTGCAAAAGGTCTTTTTAGGCGACACGGACGTAAAATCATCCACGCACATCCACGAACACGCAGGAAGCTCGCGGTCGACCATCCACACCAGCTCGGGTTTAAACATGGTCTCGTACAGCTCAATATCGTGCAGGGCCACAAACACCGGGCGCGACGGCATGCGCGACACAGGATGTCCCGCGTCCGTGCACGCCAAATAAAGACCCGACATCTTTTTGTGAAACGTTTCGATGCGCGTGCGAAAGGCACCGGGGTCGCGAAACAGCGACAACAGGGCGCGCCACACGTCGTAACGGGTGGTCGAAAATTTCCAGGCCACAGGCGGGACACCGTCCACCACGCGGCGAATGTTAAAGCCGCTGCAGCGGGACCAAGACACGCCCGCCGCCTCCGACTGCGGAAAAAAAAAGCCCGACCAGGCACGATAGACTTTGTGCGACTGTTTGTCCTCGCCATGCTCGTCCTTGTAGCGGCGGCACGACTGCTCCGAACGCTGCAGGGACATGTGCCACTGGACGAGCGTCGCGACGTGCCGCCGAAAGGCAGCGTCGACGGCGGCACCGCTTATAAATCCGTAGGCGGAACATCCCGACACGCGCAGTGCCACCGACGCGCCTTGGGCCGTGCGACCATACAGCACCACTTCGAGGGTGCCATCTTCGGCGCGCCAGCGGGCCGTCGACGTATGTTGGAATACAAGCATGTTGGTTGTGTGTGTTGAGTATGGGGCGCATTTGCGAGAAAACATATGTGTATCATAAAACCAACCCACACTATATAAGTGGCTATTTTTTTTAGAAAACATATGTTCAAAACACCACTGATAAAACTTGCGTCATTGGGACTTTTCATGGCGGGCGCCCACGCCGACTCCAACTACCAGCAGTTAGGTCTGTATGATGCTAATGGTGACCTACTTGAGGGAGCGATTTCCGGTCAAGCAGCCATTACTGTCAAGTACAAATCATCTAGTGCAGAGACAACTGGCGTCGGGTTTGCCGTCAAGTTCAGCAACACGGCGTGCACGCTAAGCACGCTAAGTGGGGTATCCGACGTTTTTTCTGACGCCATCGCGGCAGGCATAGAATCAACTGATGCTGCTGAGACATCCCTGGCTTTTGGATGGGCGTCACTTGACGGGTCGTTTCCGGGCTCAACCGAGAAAGATTTGGCGACCATTACATTCGACAACACGGGCGGAGACTGTCAACCATATATAAAATTCACGTCGTCGGCGGCGGGTTATGAAGAGAGAAATCTAAATGAAAAGCCGCTTACTGTGGAAATCGACAATATAAATGAGAACTCGGGAACCAATCAAGTCATTGCAACGGTTACTGGCGGAACTTCCGGCGCCATTTATTCACTGAGCGCGGGCGCGGACTCAACCCTCAGCATCGATACTGCCACCGGAGAAGTGACACTCGCCGACGACCCAGACTTCGAGGAGAAGTCTGCGTACACTTTCCAAATTGAGGACAACGACGGTCGTACGAGTGGAGAGATAACCGCGTACATTATTAACCTAGACGAAATTGCGCCGACAATTTCGTCGGCCGACGCGGCCACTGCCACATTCAAAGCCAGTGATGGGTTTGACGGAGTGGTTTACACAGCAGCTGCGGACGACAGCTTGGATATTTCTGGTGGCGTCACCTTTTCGCTAAGCAACGCGGTGTCAGGCTTCGAAATTGATTCCGCGACGGGAGAAGTGTCACTCCACTGGGCCACTGCTGGGAAACTAGCTACCTACACTTTCAGTGTTAAGGCCACCGACGCCGCTGAAATGTCATCTTCTGAGAAGTTTGTGACGTTGACTATCAACGCCAAGGGCTGCATGAACAAACGAGCCTACAACTACAACCCCCTCGCCACGGATGATGATGGCCCCCACGCTTGCGATATGCCCACGGGCACTGCCGCGGAGAAGAAACGCAAAAGAGGCAAAAACTTTGCCAACACCCAACTCGGTAAAGTGAACGATATGCTAGTGGTGGGCGCAACTGCAGACAGTATCATGACCGACTTCGAGACGTGGGTGGGCTCGGCGGGCACAAACTCAAAGCCTAACTTCGGTAGTATTATGAACAAATTGGACCGGCGCGGTGTCGAGGATGCCGACCTTACGGATGACGACAAGAAAGCGCGTGCCAGTCTTTTGCGTGCAGGTATGGCAGAAACGAAGGAAGCGGGCAAAGACGCCATGATTGTACCAGTGGGCACCGACAAACTTTTGCCCAAGAGGTTTAAGGCAAAACTCGAGGCTGCCAATATCGCCAACCTTGAATTGAAGTATGGCAAAGAAAGAAATACATTAGAAGTAAAGGCCATTGAAGATTCTACTTCTGGTGCCGAAATATGCGGAAACGCAGATATCAGATTGGACTTGCTGTCAGAGGCCGTCGAGGTGATTTTGGAAACCCAGGGCAGTGTATCTTTGAAATGTTCGGATGCAGACACACCGGTTTCCATACTCGGGCTCGTCGACGACCCTGACGCCACGGACGGCCTTCTCAACTACAAATACAAGTGCTGGGATGGAAGTGCTTGGGGCAATGAACAATCAGTGGCTCAGTACCAATCATTTGAATGCAATGGTATTGAAACCTTTGTATTGTCCGACACGGGGACGCCACCGGACGAGTACAACTGCGACAGCAAAGAGCAGTATTGGCTCGAACAAGGATGCGCGTGCGGCGGTGGCACTGGCGATGCAACCGTCACCGGGTCAACGGCCTGGTGCACTGTTCTCCAAACCGAATGGCAAAACAATTGTGGGGCCGCTCAGTGTTCGGCTTGATAAATGGATTTAACTAAACTAGTATATAAAAATTTTAAACGTCAACTAAAATATGAATGTATCTACTCCTCGTTTACCGGCGCTTATCAAGCAAAGTTTGAATGACATCGTGGACGATTTGTACGAGTCGGACTTGGCGGAGCGCTGCCCGGATTTATCGATTGACGTCATCGGCGTGCTCAACTACACACTGGGCGCCAAGTTGCGTCTTTCGTACGTGGACGGCGTTCGCGACGAAGACATGGACGCCTGGCGCCACATTTCGTACCGTCACGGTGCGGTACGCGTGCGTTCGCGCGTTATCACGGGCACGGGCACGGTGGAACTGAATATCGAGTATAAAGGTGCCGACGGTGGCGGCAGTCCCAACAAAACCCTATGGATTTTTCGCGCGATGATGGCCGCCGTGGCGATGTCGTCTTATTATCAGCTTCATCTTCTCGACCAGCTCCGCTATCCGTTTCCAAGCGTCTTGTCCGCGTGAACAAGCCGGTGGCGTTGCAGCCGGAGGAGTCGGCCTTTATTGAAAAGACACTGCACTATATTGCGAATATTCGCGGTGCTGTGAAAACGGACTTATCGTTAAGTACGAATACGAGTTATCCTCGTCGTTATGTGGCCATCCTGCGCGGGTTGCCGTTGATGACGATGGATGATTTTAAGAGCATTCGCGACATGAATGATTCAGTGCGCAGTGTGATGGTGTGCATGGCGGACCCGCACGTGCGCATGGACGTGTGGCGCAAGGACAAGAGTCGCCCGAGTAAGAAACGCCGGCGTCGACATGGGGGCAGCACGGCGTCGACGGCGTCTTCGTGGGATTTGTCGTCGGTCGACGCCAAGGACCGCCGTTGTTTGAACATTTTGCTGAATCGTCTGAGTGCGATGGAGGGCGTGGATTGTCAATTTACGGCGAGCATTGACACGTCGGACCCCGACGTGTATAGCATTGACATTGAAATCATGGACGCGTTGCGTCTGAAAGCGCTGGAATCGGTCCTCTACGACTGCCGTGCGTTTTGCACGGGGTTTGAGTTTGATTTTCCGCGCGGGCGTTTTCGGGCCAAGTGTTTGCGCGTGGCGGCGCCGCTGCAGCAGCAGCATAAGCGCCGCCGGTTGATGATTAAGTAGTACATATGCGTCGAATAAAAAGATGCGTCTATTCTAAAATAAACCATGGCTTCTTTTATGAAAAAGGTAGAGGATAATGTAGTGGGGCGTTTGCCTTTTGAGTCGGAGGGATTTGGCCAGTTTGTGTCGTACGACAATACGGTGGGTTTGGCGGCGGTGTGCGACCCGTCTCAGACACCCAGGCGCAAAACGTCGGGTGCGGCGGGTCTGGATATGTGTGCCTCGGAGGCGGCCGTGGTTCCGAGTCGCGGCTCGTGTGTGGTGGGCACTGGTGTGTGTCTTCAGATTCCTCGTGGGTATTTTGGCAAAATCGAGGGTCGTTCGGGGCTTGGGTTCCGCCACCGTGTTATGCCCTTTGGCGGCGTGATAGACAGCGACTATCGCGGTGAAATCAAGGTGCTGCTGCTCAACCATTCCGACACGGCGTACGAGGTGGGCAAGGGGGACGCCATGGCCCAGCTCGTCATCCACAAGCACGAGAATCCAACCGTGTTCCGCGTCAAGACCCTGGACGACACGGCGCGCGGCACCGATGGATTTGGCTCCACCGGGCTATAAATGTAATGTCTTTTATCCTAAATGTACCGTTCCAACTATAAGAGCATTTTTCGATGCCATACGTTGGAGGAGTGTCTTAGTTATGGTTTAAATAAAGATACAACCAAGGTTGATTTATTCTTGTATGTGTTGGATACGACCGATATTTTGCTCAACCACGCCGATGGCTCTATGATTTTCGACGCGGACGACGACATTCCCTACATGCGCCTGGCCAACAAGCTGGAGCAGTACATTTTCCTGCACTGGCACGCGCTTCTCGAGCGTATACCGGGTCAGTTAAACGGCTGGTGCGAGGGCATGCTGTTGTATACGTGCATCAGTATGTGCCGCTGGCTGGCGTCCAAGCCGGGTTGCACGGTGGTGCCGAGTGCGATGCGCATTTGGATGAAGGAGAATCGTTTGCGCACGCACGCGTCGTTTGACGCGGCCCAGTGGTCGGTGTCGGAGCTCTTGTACGCCCTGGACGCGCTCGAGCACCGATGGACGGAGATTCGCCCGGTGGACGAGATGCTTTTGCAGTATTTGGACATTCTCGAGTACCGTGCGGCCTGGTTTGTGATGCATGCGGCCCCGCAGCGTCTCATTGACATAAAAAAGTACCGTCTCAAGATTGACGAGGACACGTATCAGATTCACCCGATGTTGATTTATGAATTTTACGCTCGTTTTTGTGGGGCGCGCCGTGCGTACTGTCAATTTACGATGTGGGAGTGTCGCCCTCCTCCGACGCTGCCGGAGACGCGCTGGGCCGACTTTGTGGAGAAGGAAAACCGCCATTTGACGATTCGAAAGTTTCGCGATTGTGTGGAGCAGCGCGTGTGGGAAAACATCATTCGATTGACGGACAATGTGCGGTCTTCGTACCGCGTGCGTGGGTCGCGCGTGTCCAACTACCAGTCTTTGGCGGAAAATCGTCCGCTCGCGCATTTGGAGTCCCTGTCGAACATTGCGGCGTACGGTAAGCCGGAAAAGTTGCATGAACATCCGCAGGTGCGCGACGCGTTGCATTTACAGATGGCGCACGCGCACTTTATGTCGACGTACAACGTGTCGTTTCTCAAGTTTTTCTACTGCGACAGCGAAAAGTCGTGGACACACCGGTCTCAGTTGGCGCACGTCGTGGTGCCCGTCGTGATAAAGAGGAGCCAGCGGTACGACGTCATACACAAGGGCGCGGTGCAGCTCGTACCGAACGGCACGTTTGCGGAGGCCTTTCAGTTATGGCTACTGTTGGTGCGTCAAGATTACCGTGGTATACTGTACGGGTCGATGGACTTTAGTCGTTTATGCCGTGCAATGTTTGACCCGCCGGAAGTCGCCCAAACGCGCAAGTTGGCTGAAGGCGTTGCCGCATATCAGTGGGACGTATAAAAAAAATCAAGTATATAGTCTTTGTTTTTTTAGTGTAATTACTATGTCGTCCGTATTTGAAAGAATGATAGCGGCGAATAAAGCGCGGCGAGAACGTATGCGGTTGCAGAGCGCCGAAACTGTTGCGTCCGAATCCGAGTCTGAATCCGAGTCCGAATCGGAGGAAGAGGACGCCAACCTCGTGTCCCAGACGTTTCCGCAGCAGCAGCAAACGTCAGTGGTGCGCCAATCCACGGACGATTTGACATGTGGTATGCGTACGTTGCAAAACTTGTACGGTGCCTATATCGTGTCGCGCGAAGAAATGGACCAGTGTGCGCGCGATTTGGAGACTCGGGCGTACGGCGACCAGATGTATGACCCAAACTTGGGTTATTATTCCGTCGAGGTGCTCCAGAGCATTTTGGAAAACAAGGGAAAGACGGTGCAGCGCATTGCGATTGACAAAATACCGCCGTCTTACTACGTGTCCGCACTCGAGCAAAACCCGTCGTTTGTGGGCTTTGTCGTGTCGATTGACACTGGCGATATGAAACATTACGTGGCAGTTCGTTACAATGCGTCGCAAAAACGCTACCGCCGGGTCGATTCCATGCCGGGAGTGCGCCCGGTCGATGTACCAAAAGAGTGTTTGTTTTGTCGCCGTCCAGACGGCAATGTCTACTGCTCCACAAACGATGACAACCACCCCGTCGCTGCCGTGTTAGCCGTGGGTCAAAGTGTTTTTCTAGAATATAAACTATTGCACGACACGTGGCAGGAATCACCGCCCACACCGGGACTCTACAGCGGTGCCATTCGCCACATCCTTCAGGGAAACTTGCGCGTCGTAAGTGCCCGAGTCAGAAAACTGGACGGGACCTTGTCTGCGCACGTGAAAAAATGGTACGATACGTGGCCTACACGCGTCTGCAATGATAGTAGCGCCAAAACAAGACGACGCATTATGCCCGACGACACGTGCTACGATTTTCTAAAGATGTTTTTGACCGAATCATTTGTACCTGAAAGAAATATTATTGTAAAGCGCCAACTAGGCGCCGAAACGACACAGACGGTTATTCGATGTAGCAATGTGCAGACATTACTACGCGAACTCACACACATGAACTGGCTCAGACCAGGAGATGATTTCTGGATATCCCACGAGGACAGGCGGCAAATACAGGATGAATACGGCGAGGAAATCAACGTGGAGTCCACGGGCTCGTTTGAAGAGTACGGAATCGATACCGAGGTGCCTCTGTTGCTATTAACGGATAGGAATACCCAGTTGGCCTCTGTGGGGGGTTTTTATGCGTTTCAGTATAAAGTCGAGGGCCGATGCATCGGCCAGCAGCACAACGCGTACTCCATCCGAGACCAAAATGGTACGGTTCACGTGCTGTATAAATCGGCGATTACGTCTATCGACTCTACAGGAAACGATACTTGTCACGGACGTTCCAAAACAGGTACTTAGAGATTTCATTGCGCTTGAGCATCTTATTGCGGCACACGGGACATCTCCCGGAGAAACGTGTCGAAAATGCTGCCATGCACTCGGGGTGGCCGACTCGCGTCGTACAGTGACAGTGAAATACAGTGTAGGGTTCGTTAAATGAGAATGGATTGGAGCATGCGCGGCATTTTGGCTGAAGGGACGCCGTACGCGCGGAGGGTTTGGCTTTTTTCTTTTTGGGGGGCGTGTCACACAGTGCTTCAATCATGGCTTTTGAAAAGGTCACGGGCGATGAGTGCATGCTTGAGTTGAACCATTGAAGTCGGGCGCGCATGAGTGCGTTTTTTTCGGGTGTAGGTGACCGCACCGCATCAAGCCATGCGTCGTAGCAATTGCGAGCCGAGGGGTCCAAGAGCATGGCGGCGAGAGATTTAATGTACTGCTCACCTTGTTGCCATATGTGCTGAGATGAAACGACGGCTTCGGCTTGGGGCATGTGCTTTTCCAGACGATGCTGCACGGCTTCTCTTGTCCAACGGTCGCAGTACTCTTGGCACTTGGACATAATCTCTACGGGCGAAGCTGTCGGGGAGACTTTTAACAAATTATACACATTGTACTCCATTGTTCATACTTGTATGTTTAGACGTGTCCACTATGGATCTTGACAGAATCCGCCACCGCCGGAAAAAAAATTCCAGCCGAGGGGTCAAAAGTTCTTTCGCGAATAGAAAAAATCTCTTTCGCCGATAGAAAAGTTCGACCGCCGCCGGAAAAAAAATTCCAGCCGAGGGGTCAAAAGTTCTTTCGCGAATAGAAAAAATCTCTTTCGCCGATAGAAAAGTTCGACCGCCGCCGGAAAAAAAATCCCAGCCGAGGGGTCAAAAGTTCTTTCGCGAATAGAAAAAATCTCTTTCGCCGATAGAAAAGTTCGACCGCCGCCGGAAAAAAAATCCCAGCCGAGGGGTCAAAAGTTCTTTCGCGAATAGAGAACCTACGATTGGAAAATATCTTATGCTAAGATAAAGTAACTTATTTATTACGGCCATTTGTATTTTTTTAAGAAACTTATGTAACACTATGGGTTGTCGCCAGTCTGTTGAAAAAAAGGAAATGATACACCGCCGCGCGCGTTCAAATATGCAAAAATATATACTGTACAACATGTACGACCCAGGACGCCGTCCAACAGCGTCCGAACTATGCGCGATGACGAAAAATGACCCGACAACTCTTCGTATTCCCATACAAAAAACGACCTACGCATACATACACGATGCGCAATTACGGAATGCCTCTCTCAATGGCCCAAATATCTAAAAACAAATCCCACACGAGTTGTCCCAAGCCGTCGGACTGAATCCGGTTCATCCAAGCATCCGTGAGCCAGTTCAGCTGCCCTTCCCCGGGCATCTCCGCCGTCTGAAACACGACATCATACACTATGAAAATGCGCTTCAAGAGTTCCATGCGAATGATGACGTCGGAAAGTATTTGGGTATGTCTGGCAGTCGTGTACAGTGCACTACCGTGTGCCATTTTGGCATATTGGGCGTTTTGTTCTGCGGACCCAGGTGGTTGGGAAAAACGGTCAAAATAGGTGTCTACGGTGGCACCGCGTGATTTGTAAATCTCAAATACGACACGGTTTCTTATGTCAGCCAAGCGAATATATTTTAACATTTCGGTGTGGTTTTCGCGCATGATTGAAGCCGCCCGTTGTCTTGGAGTTCCTTGTAGTTCAAACATGCGCTCAATGGCCATTTTCACGAGCTCTTTCGTGGTCGTTCTCCAGGTCATCAGTTCCTGATTGAATTCGTGGTCAATGGCCTGTAGGAAAAAATGCGTCAACACGTTGCGAGGGTCGGTGCTCGACTTTTGCTCTAGCGTCTCCCGCAGCTGTTCGATGCGGTCGCGCCAAAATTTGTGAGAGTTGGCGAGGGAGCTCATTGTAGGTGTAAAGACTGGAAATATATAGAAGTTTGGCTCTTCACAAATGGATTCGTTTTATGTATTTAGGCGGACGTGTGCAAGCGTGCATGTCGCAAGAACCTCTCGCCGAATGTTATATTTGCAGCGAAACGCGTAATGTGGTAAAGTCACGGTGTGAGTGCGGCGCCTATGTCCACGAGGCATGTCTGCGTAAATACAACTCGTTTTCAAATAAGACCCATTGCACAATCTGTAAATCAGACATCGAACCATCGCCCTCTCGATGGAGTATTTTTTTTCGCAGTATAAAAGGATTGTGTTGTTGTTGCAAACCATGATTCGCGCCTGTCTGCTTCTTCTATTCTTGGGCGTTTGCCACGCAGTTTGTACCGTCGGCCATCACGAATTCTGGTCGTGTGCTCTCAAGAAAAAATGTTTGAATGCGTACCATCTCCACGCCAAATTATCAAAAACTTCGCATAAAACAGTGTCGCGACCTTTTATTCTGGCCATAGAAGGCCCCATGTACAAGCGCCTTTACGAAGATTGCGACACCAACCAAGATGGATGCATCGATATGGACGACATTCAACATGCGGGTGAAAAATGCAAGCGGTCCTGCATATGGCGCGATGCCATGCATGGCATGATGTGTCACTGACAAGGAAGACGGCATTCGGGACAGGTCGGAGATGTTCGAAACCAGCGTTGGCAGCAGCGCTGGTGAAAACTGTGTGCACACGGAAGAAGCTGCAGTTCGTGCTCCATAATAATTTCCAGGCATATCGAACACGTGTGCTTTGTAGGAGCCGGCGCGATAGGAGTTGGCGTGCGCTGTAGGGCTTGAAACCCGTGCGGCGTCACTGACGGGCGCACGCGATGCTGCTGAAACCCGCGTATCGCGGTTTGCAGCACGTGGCGACTCGCCGGACCGTGATTTTCGTCTATCACGTGTACTTGGCGTCTTCCTCTGGAAATGATAATGCGCAACGGGCGGCCCCGCGGTGCTAGGTAGGGTTGTAAAAGGAGCGGCACATTGTAAGGCGGGTTGTTTAAAATGACATGCTCGCGCAAAAACGTACGAATTTGCTGCACGTCGGTGCTCGGTGGAACATACACGGTACACTCGTAGTCCATTTTTTTAAAAGATAAAAAACATTTATATAGTTATCCTACAATTTTACGATAGAGGTCACTCAATAGTGGTTTCAGTCGCGGCGCGTTTGAAAACTCTTGGCCCACGTACACGCCACATATAAACCCAAGTGTCATCCAAAACATTTTTTTTGTCGACGTATCCCCCACTTATACTCTTAATCCACGGGCATTTCACCGGTGAACACGGGCGGCGCCGGTGTCGTACTTTCCTCTTGTTCTGCCGTCTTGTCTTGTACGGGCGCAGATGCCATCCACCGAGATACCGTCTCTTGCACGTTTGGAAGAGTAAACGTCTGACCCAACCACACGCCGACAATTATACCGACAATTATACCGAACATCCGTTTGTGTGGAAAAAACAATGTATTTATACGTCACGAATTCCAAATAGCATGGATTCGTCAAATGGGTGGAAACAGCGTCTCGCTGCGCATTTCAAAGACCCACCAATACAACTGACATCGGACATCCCACTGACGCTGGACCGCATTCGCATTGATTTCAGCACGTACAGCAGCGGTTCCCAGTTCACCGTGTACACACAAGCCATGTGGGGAAACGTGCCATGCGCTGTCAAAATGGTACGCGCCGGCGCCGAGCCCACCCAAGAAGACAACATGACGTTGCTTGGCGAGGCATACGCACACCTCTACATACAGCGTAAATATAGAGAGACCCAAAGACCCATGCGCATCATTCCGCTTTTAAATGTGTCGTGGATTGATATTGAAGGGCACAAGTATGTTTGTCTCGTCATGGAACGGTTCGAGCACACATTGTTTCGTCATAATGGGCGAATGACACGTGAAGAGCTTGCGGCTGCCGTGCGCGACATTGGCATGGAGCTGCACATATGGAACTCGCAATGGTCCGTGTTTCACCGCGACGTGCACATCGGCAATGTCGGATGGTATTCTGGCCGATGGGTGCTGTTCGACGTAGGTATGGCCACGTGGGCCGAACGCAAACGCGTATACGCCGTGCCAGCATCCCAAACCATCTACCGGCACCACGCACTGCGATTGCCCCATGAAATGTTTGACCTCCACTTGCTGCACATGTCGTGTGCCCACTATTTTGGTCCAGACTTTAATCGTTCGACCAAAGCGCTCGTCGCGGCGTTACAGCAGTTGTCTCCCGAACAATGGATACGCGGCATGCCCGTGTACACCGTCGCGCACGGTAAAGGACGTCTGCAACACGTTGCAGACGACATCGCCGACATCAAAGTAGAAAAGGGCATCATGCAAGTGGCAACGCGCGACGTACGCGTGAACGCGCGCCACCCGCACACAATGTACTACTTTTATGAACGAGCGCTAGAGATTGGCACACCAAACGCCAGCGTACTCCCCGTGGAAGTGCGCGCCTGAGCCAGTCGACTCCCTTTTGGTCGTATTGTGTTTTTAACTGGGACACGGTTCGAATTCCCAATTTGTGAAGAGCGTCCCGGGACTTGGGTCCGATGCCTTTGACATCCATCACCATGCCCGTGGTGGCGCGCACTGGCTTTGTTCTGGCGCGCACTGGCTTTTGGACCGAAGGTCCAGTTGGCTTTGTCGGCGCTTTTGACGAGACGTGTTGGCATATTTTGGCCAAGGCTCGCGCGTCGTCGATGGCCACGTGGGCATTGTAAACACCGAGTCCCAACGACGCGTATAATTTGGGTTGTGAGTAGGACTGTACTTTTAAATCAATTTTTCGAAATATGTGCAGTGTGTCTGCCTGTTGCACGCGGCCAATATCAAGGCCATTGCGCTCCGCGACGCCCTGCAGGATTTTGAAGTCAAACGACCGCCCGTTGTGAGCGAGCCATGTCGTCTCACCGTGCTCGCGCGTGTACTGCAATAGACCCGCGAGGGCTTCGCCCTCGGGTTTAAACACGGGGCCCTTTTCGCCATTAAACCAACGAATAAAGTCGCGTGCTTTGTTTTTCACGGTGCACCGTTCCCATATGTCGGGCGCCATACCGTTCAACATGGCGGGCGTCAGCGTGTTGGCACGCCGTGCCAATACTTTGGACCAGAACCCGATGGTGGCGTCGGGACGCTGGTGCATGTCCCGCAGTGCTGCGAACATATCCTCCGGCGTCTTGAGGCGCATACCATGCAGGGGATTGACTAATACTTGATAGTCGGGTACTTTTTTGTGCCAGCAGGTGGCCCCAATTTCGAGTACGCGGGTTTCGAGACGTTTTTGTCCCTTGGGTCGCACCGTGTCTGGTACGCGACCGCCCAGGGTGGTTTCGAGGTCCACGCAGATTCCTTCGGGTATAGACATTTGAGTTGAAAAACATAAGCATTTATAGTCCTTTTCTTACATATTGGTGAAATTCTACGCGTTGTTTTTTAAGAGCGGGCTGCGAAACTTCTTTTACCGGCCATACTTGGTGCACCGGAATCACATATCTGGGCCAGCGGATATTCTCCAATTGCTCAACATTAAGCAATTTTCTATGTTTCTCGGGAACAAATTTCATCACGCACGTGTCCGACGACTCGAGAGGACTTTGGTGGAATATAAGCCCGGGTGCCGATAAAATGGGCGGCGTTGTCGTGCTTAACATGGACTTTAGTTTGTCGTCCGTGTATTCCGAACCATGTGGCCTCTGGACGTATTCGTCTGCGTGTATCAGCAATTCGTCTGCGGTGGCTAATATTTGGTCGACCTTTCGTTTCTCTTCATCGGACAGCCCCTGCGGATATGTGACAGGTACTTTAAACCAATCGTCATTTTTGTGCAAATATTGATGTGGCGTAAATTTGGTAGCTATACCATCTGAACCGATTTCAAACCCCGCATTTATCCACTTGTTGCGCACGCCCGCAGCGTGCAATATCATGCCAAAGACGACATATATTTGTGCAGTGTCGACAAAACGACGAAATTTTACCCAATGGGCTTTGGTGAAGATGGGCTTGGGGGTTGCCTGCAGGAATAATTGCACTTCAATGGGCGTATACGGAGGCGTGTGTGACCCCAAATGCAGCGTAGGCTCCGGCACGTGGTGCATCGTATCTATGTCAATGATGAACGGTTCGTGTAGAGGTCCACAGAGGACCATGTTCTCTGTTTTAATATCGCCGATGAAAAACCCTTGTTCGTGCAGGGCGGCCAGTGATTCTTTGAGGTGTTCAATCCATTGGAGCGCCTTGCTGACCGACGGAGCCGGTCTTGAACCTTGCAAAATGTCGTTCAAATAATCAAACATTTCACCATGGGCGCAAAATCGCGCTTCAAGGAGGATGCCTTCTTGGTGCTCCACGACGTATGCTTGACACGCGGCGCTCAACGACAGGGGTTGTGTTCGTTTCTTCGCGCGGACTGTAAAGGACATGGAACCCTGCTGTTGCGTCGTTTTCATTCCTTCGTAATGGGTACACATGTATATCCACGCGGACAAGGATATCTTGCGTTGGACGTGCTTTACCCATGTTGCGACCCACTGTTTTTCGTTATCCTGCCACATGGATATATCGGGCATTTTTGGTTTCAAGTTCAGACGAAGGGATGCCATTTTCTCCATTCCATTTCTTGTTATATAGGTACTTTTTTCCCAACAACATGAACAACACAACACTCTTGGGCGTACCACCACCAGTGAGCAAAATTGTCGAACACTATCTGAAGGAGCACGCGCAATTGCAGCGGGAGATGCGCGTTGCGTTCGAAACCCGTATCAAAGAGCACGTTCACAGCCAGTTGCTGCAACATAGAGATTTCGTGCACGAAAGCATGGCCATTGTGACCGGCGTCGTCTTTTTCTTATTCGTGCTCAATATGACGTGCATCGTATACATTGGTTACAAGCGGCGCCAAAACAAAAAACGGCGGACTATTTAAGCCGCGTTTGTTTTCGGCAAATATGTTCAAAACATTTGAACGACAATCGCCGGTAGACACGGTGCTGCAGATATTGTGGGCCGAACCCAAAGTCGCACGACAAGCTGGATGTGCAAGCGGTACTTGTCAAGAACGCCATACGCGACTGGCACTCTGGCGGACCATGATTCGTCGCGTTCACGCAACAAACCGTGCCGGTTGGGACGAGTACATTCCGCTGTGGCAAGCCCTCAAACTACAAGCGCGCTACAATTCGCCACTGTTTACGTCGCACGGCATCGGACATTCCATGCGTTCTGCATATTATATGAGTGTTCTCCTCCCCACTGCTGCTTCATATCGTAACACTGCACTGTGGACGGCGCTGCTGCATGACGTCGGCTACAGCGAGTACGGCTTGTGTCAGAACCCAGCGACGTGCGACGAGATGAAACAACGCCTTATGCCCCTTGTTGATGGCGACTTGGCGGCCAAAGGCCTTTACCCAGAGAATTTCCGTGCCAAAAAGTTTCTCCATGCGGCGCTCGGTGCCAATATGGTGCGACGCATTCTACGCACTTCGCCGCGCTTGTTTCTGCACCCTGGACGTATCGTGCAAGCCATCCGCGACCATAATGCGGATACGAATTCTAAGACACAATACGACCCAGAACGCGACGGAAGTCTCATGACCATTGCCAACTATTGTGTCGAACGCGCCTATGTCCCGGCGGTTTTTGAAGAACGGCCGCTTTTGACACTCGTACGTCTCGCCGACAATCTCGATATGGTCCGCGCGCGCCTGACGCCCGAACAGCGCTCATGCGCTCTGTTGTGTTACCAAAAATGGCTCCGAGACACCCCCGGTACGGACGAGTCGGCCAAGCTGACTGAGTGGCACCGTTTGCGTGCTTTATTTCCCGACATTGGCAATGAGACCGTGGCCAACCTCCTCTTCGAAAAAAGCACGCCCGGCGAATTCAAGTATACGTATTCGAGCTGGATTTTGCACGGGTTGGACATTATCGAGTGCAATTGGGACGAGCCTCGACTAGAAATAGAGGTCGTTCCGTACGAAACGCAAGTGGTAACGTTACGATTTGAGAACAATGCGGAAGTCGGCCTGTATCAACTCAAGCGCCTGTACGGAGCACTAGAGTCTATTTTCGCCAAGGGCCAGTCGCTGGCGAAATGCACTTGGGTAACACTTGACGGGGAACGCAAGCGCCTTTCCGACATGCTTGGCCATAATTACAGTATTTAAGTAATATTTACATTATACAAAAATGTTTCATGTATTCGCACATGCCGAATTCAAGAATGGAATCGGTGACGATTCCTACGAGAGTCAATTTCAAGCACTTGTACAGTTGTGGAAACGGGCACGCAAGCGCGGAATTTCAGAAAAAGAGAAACGCGACGCGGAGCTGGAGGCACTATCTTACTTTACCGGAGATGGATGGCTATGGAAAGAAAAACACGCCTGGAAACGTATTATAGATACGGAATGGCTGCTCCTAAAAGACGTCGTCGAGTGGCTAGAAAATCTTCCAGTACAATCGGACCATTTAAAAGCGTCATTGGATGTATATCGTGCTCTTGGGCCACGACCATTGTCGTATCGTGACATTATGTATAAGAGAATAAAGGCGTTTACAGACTATTGGAAAAAATTCTGGCACGTGTATTTTACACTGATACAAAAAAATGGCCCGATAAAAAACCGTTATGATTGGTTACGCGAATTGAACGACGACGACTGGAAGGGAAGTCCGTTTTCTTCCGGAGACACAAATGGATATGCCTATTATAAAGACGGTCAAGTGTCGTATGAGTATGTCAAAGAGCAATTTGATATAATCGTAAATCCTCACAGTGACGAACAGTTGCAGAAAATATTCAAAGAAGCATTCCCCAGAAATAGACGAGATATACAGAAAGTTGATTGCACGTCTTTTATTCCCAAGTCGGAGGAATTGTCGTACGAGCCGAACAACGAAAGTCACATTGATACCATAAAAACAAAGTGGGAAACCATGGCCGTTAAAGAGGGATATATTCCCTCTTATATCATTGACACTGACATCGGCGACGATATCGACGATGCCTTTGCACTGAGTATCGCTCTCGATTTGCATCTTAAAAAGCATATCAAGGTTCAATATATTATTACGTCTGGCCACGGCCATTCGGAACAACGGGCGCGGCTCATTGACAAACTATGCACGGCGAAAGACATTCATGACATACCCATTGTGCGCGGCATGACTGGGTCCGATGAAAAAAGCAAAGGACATTACATGGCACGCGGCGATGGTGACAAAACGTTTCCTTCTCTAGAAGAAAACGTCTCAAAGATTCAACAGACCGTTTCAGAAAACTATAATACGACCGTTCTTTGCATTGGCCCACTGGACAACATTCAACAGCTTGATTTACCCCCCGAAAGGGTGAACGTAGTGCTCATGGGGGGGTGTTTCGAACGCTTCTTTGACGGCGCGGCCGGGCACATCGCCGAGTACAATGTCAAACACGGCATCCTCGCGTGGCAGTGGGCGTTGCACAAGTACAAAGATGCCCTTGTCGTTCCGCTCGACACTGCAGGCCGCGGGCGTGTGCCCTGGGGGGACTTTAAAACAACCGACACACCATCTGCACATGTACTGCGCGATATGTACAATGCTTGGTACGCAAACCATCGGGCGTCGCACCCTGGGAAGTTGCCTCCGAATTTAACGGATGGAGAGGGCTGCGATATCAGTCTCGACCGTGGGACCAACTCGAACATCCAATTCGACTCTGTGGCACTGTTTTTAAGCTTGCAGCTGGACCAGTGCGTGTTGAGGCACGGGTGCGTAGTCGTAGACGCGGAGGGCAAGACCTCCATGGCGGAAGATGGATTCCATCGAGTCGCTATGGACTGGAAAGAAGGCGGGCTGACGGCCTTTCAAACATGGTTTCAAACGCACATTAGTATTTAAACACATAATTTTAAAAAAATGCGTGTCACGTGTGTATTTATCGCCACATTGATTCAAACCCACAACATGTCGCTGTGGCCAGAAACGGCGGCGCGTCTTGGTAGAGTATGTCCCGACGTCTCCGCGCACATAGGAAACGAAACGGAGTGGGATGGTGTCGTGGAGACGCTGCTGAATCGGGTAGATGGGTCTCCAGACTGTCAAGTACATGGCTTTAACGGCTCTATCACGGAACAAGAAAGGTACATGAGACGCGTGGGTCTTACGTGTGACGAATAGCGTGCGCATATTCCGTCGCGTAAACGCGGTACTGGTTTGTAGCAACCATGACTTTCTATTTCTACGCCGGGCTCTTTTCGCAGTTTCATCGCGCGCCAGTACTAGACTCCAAGGGCCGGTGTTTTACTTGCAATGAGCAGTACATGATGGCGCACAAGGCGCTGCTGATGGGTGACCGTCGCACCTTTGACAAAATTATACGGGAAACACACCCCAAAAAAATTCAGCGACTGGGTCGGCGCGTCACGCCGTGGAACCAAGCAAAATGGGATGCGCACAAGTACGACATTGTACTGGCGGCGACGCGGGCGAAAGTCGAACAACACCCGTACGTGCGACGCGCACTACTCGACACCGGAGCCCAAGTCATCGCCGAAGCATCGCCGCGCGACTGCATCTGGGGCATTGGCCTGTCCCAAAAGGACGCGGAGGCGGGAGAGGACTGGCGCGGCACCAATCTACTGGGCGAGGCGTGGATGCAGGTGCGCTCGGAGTGCTATCCGACACTCGTCGTGCCTTACCGGGCGACCAACCAGCCATTTCGAGCCGAACAACTCGAACGATTTCGCGCGCACATGGCCGAACATCTGCCCCTCAGTCCCATTGTCGTCGCAGAACAGGCCGACGACGGCCGGCTATTCAACCGCGGTGCGCTTCTCAATTTGGGTGTGTCCAAGACGTCCGCGCCACTCATTTGTTTGCACGACGTCGACCTTTTGCCCGGCGAAGACGTGCTGCACACCTATCTGGACACATTGCCACTGGGCACCGTGCGGCACATTGGCAGAGCCTGGAAGCGCTACGACGCCGATTCGTACCTTGGGGGCATTCTCTTACTTCGAAAAAGCGACTATGTGCGCGTGAATGGGTTTCCGAATGACTTTTGGGGCTGGGGAGGCGAAGACGACGAGCTGCGAGACCGCCTAGAGGACGCGGGCGTCCGAGTCCAGCGCGTCCACGAAGGCACCATGCACGACCTCGAGAACAAGACACTCGACGAAAAATTGGTTTATTTGCGCCGAAACAAGCTCAAGTGCCCGAACAAGTGGGAAAAAAGGGACGCACATCGCCAAAAGCCATCGGCCAAAGGGTTTAGTGATACACGAGATTATAAAAATATAGGTCGTATTCTTTAAATATATCCTCTACGTTTACAGACGTTTTCAGAGCACTGGCGCGGGTCTTTGGTCCAGTAGCGAACCAAGGGCCATGCGGCGGGCGGAATGCCGGTGAATTGGCGCTTCATGCGCTCTATTTCGTCGTCTGTGACGGTGGCCAGGGGCAGTTGGTCAAAGTACGTTTGGTCGAATTCGGGGCAATCCTTGACGAGTTCGGGCGTAATGACCTCGTAGTTGTATTTGCCTTGGCTGTCAAAGCAGAATGGCAACAGTTTGGGATGAAAGGCACTCGACGCCATCATGTGGTGCAGGAAAAACGTGGACTTTCCCGAGGGCCACACGTGACCCGTAATGTTGAACAGTGAGCCAAAAATTTCCGTCTCGCGGCGCGTCATATCCTTGTACTGCGACGGATGCTGGCGCACTTGGCCCGGTGTTCGAAAGCGCGGAGGCAGAGGGGGCGTCTTTGGTGTCTTTTTTTGCTTGGCGATGGCCTGAGCGCGCGTGAGACCTTCATAAAACGCATCGTTGGCGTCTTCCTCCGGATTGTACGGGGACAGGAAGAGCGAGAGGGAAGGCTGCCAGCGGCTTATTTCGTGAATGACGGAGCCCGCAAACAGGATGATTTGACCCGGGGCAGTCGTCGCTATCGTTGTGCGCGCCCAGGGCTTGAGCTGAGCCTGTGTGGGGTTGACAAAGAAGGACGTCTGGCCTCCCATTTTCTTGAAGAGTTCTCGGGCCGCTGGGTCGTTGCGACTGCCCTCGTAAAAGGTAAAGGTGCGCCCTGCAGTGGCGCAAAAGATAGCGCCCACGTCGGTCGTGTCCAGGAGCACGTGCTCGCCCTCCAAGTGGGCCGACTTGTACCCCTGGTCGTCGTTCTTGAAATTGCAGCGAAAACGGTTGGGGCGAATTTGCCACTCCGAAGTACCGGCAATACGCGTGCAAATTTCGTCCACAATGGGCGAATCCAGCACGGAATCGTGCGTAGACGTGGCGTAGGCATGCCACATGCCCCCGGCTATCCCCGGAAGGCCTTTGAAGGCTTTCCAGGTAAAGTCTTTGAAGGTGGACGGTTCTGGAATTCGGTGGCTGGGATACACCCTGGCGTTAAAGAAACGCGTCAGTTCGCGGCCGTCGAGCTGAACCGGCAGCTTTGCGTCGACGATGACGGCATCTGCGACCCCCGAATGAATCGCCTCGTAGGCAGCGTTCACGTCAGAGAATAAAGGAGCCTGACGGCGCGTGTTGGGGTTGCCACCGGTGTGGCGCTTCTTGGTCGGGCGCGTGTCCATTGGTCGGGTGTATGTCTATTGATAATAGAATAGAGCGAGAAATAAATGGTTGGCTCTGAGCGTGCTGTAAAACCCAGCCATAGCACAAGATACCACATCTGCGCCTGAAAAATATTCGCGACAGATATGATAAAAAACTGACCAAAAATAAGCGGTCAAGTTCGTACATAAGCGCAGGCCGTCTTCGAAGCGATTTAGGGCAGTGCAGCGGTCGATATCGCCAGGGTTTAAGAAACGCTTGGCCATATGAATGGCCTCGGTATAATTGGACACCTGTTTGGCGTACCAACTTCCAACTTGCCGTGGGCGCTCGTTCCACAGGCGGTGGTACGGGGAATTGCGCATGTACAACTGCTGCATGAGTGCGGACATGTGGGCATTGTATTTGCCGTTAAACGCGACGGCGTGGTGTGTAGAACAAGGTTTGTATGAGCGACACGATATACATTTTTTTACAGAATTAAAATTCCAATTACATATATGACACGTTTTTGTTTTATCTAATGTTCCACCCGTATGGGCGATGATTGGGTAGATGCAATATGTTCCTATGCCGCCTCCCGACACTTTGGCACCGTGCCAGCAGTTGGGGCAGGCGTCGTTCACTTTTAATTTGTCCATCGTGCTTTTTTTTCGAATAGAAATGATTGGCTGTGACAGTTTTTTCTGAGGATATGGCCAAAAGTTCTTTCGCCGATAGCTATCGCGGAAAGAAAAGTTCAGCCGCCACCAGATTTTTTTTTTTTCAGCCAGGGGTCAAAAGTTCTTTCGCGAATAGAAAAAATCTCTTTCGCGAATAGAAAAGTTCAGCCCTCGCCAATTTTTTTTTTCTGAGACTGGTCAAAAGTTCTTTCGCCGATAGCTATCGCGGAAAGAAAAGTTCAGCCCTCGTGAGATTTTTTTTTCAGCTGGTGCCAAAAGTTCTTTCGCGAATAGAAAAAATCTCTTTCGCGAATAGAAAAGTTCAGCTCTCGCCAGATTTTTTTTTCAGCTGGTGCCAAAAGTTCTTTCGCGAATAGAAAAAATCTCTTTCGCGAATAGAAAAGTTCAGCTCTCGCCAGATTTTTTTTTCAGCTGGTGCCAAAAGTTCTTTCGCGAATAGAAAAAATCTCTTTCGCGAATAGAAAAGTTCAGCTCTCGCCAGATTTTTTTTTCAGCTGGTGCCAAAAGTTCTTTCGCCGATAGCTATCGCGGAAAGAAAAGTTCAGCCCTGGATTTTTTTACAGTACCAAAATGGTGCCGATGACCCCCGCCAGCATCGCAATCTGCTCCTCTGAGAATCCACGTACATTGTCTCTTAGAATGTCCATCCATATTTTTTGACTCACTATACAAGCAATCGCGAATACGACGGCACCGACCACCATCTCGCCCGTCTGAAACTCAGTCTCCGAAGCCATAAAACGTCCGGCCTCTTTAGTCGCCGCCACTGCACCGCCTAATTTGCTTTGTACAAATGCCTTTATTTGGTCGACACTGGATAATTTCAATTTCTTGGCCTCTTTGGCCCATTCTTTAATGTTTTTGATACCCACCGTGTACAGAGGGGCAATGTAGCGCGCCCAAAGGCCCGGAATCTGTCGTCGGTCCAGTTCCAGTTCGATTTTTTTATTTAAAAAGGGGAATTTCGCCTTTCCTTTGTATTTCTCAAGGGTTTCATCGCTGAGCTTCTTTATATACGCTGGCCATTGTCTCAAATCGTCGAATTTGCCTCTTTTGACGTCGCGTTCAAACTGGATGTCGTACGAGTCTGCAAAAAGACTAGGGTTCGGTGCTTCCGCAGGTGCGAATGTGTGATACATGTTTTGAAGAAAAAAATAGAGTTTATAGTGTCCTTTTTTTAGTGTTAACGAAAGACACTAGCGTGTTCTCCCACTCGTATGAGTATGTCTCCTATGCGTACATGTATTTTGTACAGGTCGTGCGTGTATATATTGGTGTCGCACCCGACGCGAAAGACCTCAACACCATCGTCCAACGGGCCGTCAAAGACGCACACGTCTGCGTGAAAGAGTAGTAGCCTTTGGTCGGCTATGGTGCCGGGAAGGCAGCTGCGAAAGGCGCCCTTTTCCGAGTGGTAGTCGACGATAGACTGGTGCCGTCCCAGGTGTTCTTCGCACGGTTCGGCCATCAAGTAGTCCACGAGTGTGTCGTCAAAGGGTGCGCGTTCCATGTAGTCTTCGTCGACGGCCGTGCCCGTTGAGCCATCGTCCCATACGACGCGCCATTTTTTGTCGGCGTCGCTTTGAAGAATGATTCCCATGGTGTGTACGGTGCGTAGACGGACGCGGTCACCGGTGCTAAAAGGCATGGTGAGGTCGATGAGTTCCCCGCGCATCTGTGCGAGACGCGTGCGGTTTTCCAACATGACTTCCAAGGTCGACATAGCTTGCGCGCTATTGCAATTGGCATGTGTGGAATAGAATATGAAAAGTCTATTCGTAAATACAACTTATAAAAGATGCTGTAAGTTGCCAAAACCATGCTGCGCATATTGACGTCAGGAATGCTAATGTCGACTACGGCACTCGCCGTTACACTACCGACCGTGCAAATCACAGTGACGACTGCATCAGTGGACCCGGGCGGAGGCGTTGAAGGTATAGGCAGAAACGACTACGCACAAGGAACAGAGAGATTCTACAGGCTAGATTGGATAGATGCTAACATAAATAATCTTTAATTGTTTGACTTTATATATTGTATGGCCCACTGCTCAAACCGCTGAAACGCAGCGCGCAACGTGTCCGTGGACGACCCGGCCGTCCACAAATTTATCCGCTCAAAGAGCACCGTGCACTGGCGCCACATGGCGTCGTCCCACTCGATATGCATGACACGCAGCGTTTCGGGTTGACCCTCGACATTGAGATGCGAGACGAAGAGCGCATTGCGACGATTGCACGCCTTCATTTCTAGAATCATCTGTGCGAAATAATGAGCGGGTATCGTCTCGTGCACCTTATGTGCCGGTGACTTTATTTCGAGGATGCCGTATTCGCGCCTTCCGTCGTCGTGAGTGCGTTTGTAGAGCCCGTCGGACTTTGCCCCGACGGTGCGGTCAAAGACGCACGCGCCCTTGACGTATTTGGTTTTGTACTGTGGATACACTGTGAGCCCGTGCTTTTCTTTGAGCCGTTCCACGGTACGCCGTTCGTTGCGCTGTCCGTGTTGAATCGCCGCCATGCGTTCTTTGGGAATGGGCATTCTCCGCCCGTCGACAAAGTGTTCCAAATACGTGTCGAATTCCTCGGGCTTGTGACAGGCCAAGTAGCACAAACTAGCAAAATGACTTCCGGTGAGATTCAGTGCCATAGCGATGTACGGCTACATGACGTATTTATACTTGGTGGCGTAGGGTGAATATGCGCTTGATTGTTTTCATGTTTTATTTCATGCATTGGGCCTGGGTGGTACTGATGTTACGCACTTGGTGGGATAATATATTCGACGCCGTGTCGCGCAACGCATCGGCGCCTCTGCCGCTGTCCGTCCTAGCCTGAGTATATATAGCCCGCCCGATGCAGAGATATGGCCCTGCGCATCAACGCGGACGACTTGGGCTACAGTGCCCATCGCGACGCTGGCATTTTTGAGTGTGCACGGCGCGGTGCCATTCATTCGGCGTCGCTGATGGTGACGGGTGCGACCGGCGAAGAAGCCGCACGTCGTGCCCTTGAGATGGGACTGCCACTGGGTCTGCACTTGAATTTGACGGAAGGCACGCCCCTCACGGACGCGGCGGCGCTCGTCGACGAGACGGGCCGCATGCGTTACAAGATGGACTTTTGGTCGGTTCCGCGTACGGATGCGTGGTCGAAAGCCGTGTACGCCGAAGCGTGTGCCCAGCTGGACGTTTTTCAGGAGTGGACGGGCGCGTATCCGACGCGCGTCGATGGCCACCAGCACGCGCACGTGGCTCCAGGCGTGGCGCAAGTGTTGGCGCCGCTGTTCCAAAAGGCGGGCGTCACGCGTACACGCATACCGGACGAGGATTTGTCCGAGTTCACGTGGCTCTCTGAGGACCGTGTGGCCCGATACGAGCGACGTTTTGTGCCGGCACTGGTGTCGCGTTTGGTCTATGGGCGTCACGGCATAAAGGCGCCGGAACAACTCGTGGGTGTGAGTTTATGTGGGTGTGACATGACGGCGGCGCGCGTGCGGCGCGTCTTGGGTGCTGCCACGCGCGCGGTGGAATGGATGGTGCATCCTGGTTTTTTGCCGTCGGGGATGGTGCAGGACGCATTTGATGCCGACCCGGGTCGTGTGCACGAGTGTCGAGTTCTTTGCGCCCTTTCAAAATCCGGGACGTACTATAAAAGCGACACGTCATCGTCATCATGAGTATCAAAAGCATATGGCTTGGGGCAACCAACGTGGGTAAAACATCTCTGGTGGCGGCGGCGTGTCGTGGCGAGGTCCGAACGCATCCGCCGACGATGGGTATCGACATGCAAATGTTTTCGGAGGGCGACTTGCGCCTGGCCTGTTGGGACACGTCGGGTCAGAAACGGTTTGAAACGGTTGTGTCTATTTTTATTAGAGATTGCAAGGTCGTCGTTCTGGTGTACGACGTGAACGACCCGACGTCGCTCGAGGCCGCCAAAGAGTGGTACGAACGTGTCAAAGGTCGCGTATCCCCGGACAACCGTCTGAAAATATACATGGTGGGAAACAAAATGGACCTCGAGGTGAGAGTGGACGCTGAACACGTGTCCCAGTACTGCGAGGAGCGCCGTATCGAGCATTTCAAACTCGAGTCACGCGACCAGGCGGCCGTGCGTGCCTTTATGCGCTACATTGCCGAGTCGAATCAGGCACGTGCGTTGGAGGTGGACAAGTCGTCTGACACGGGGCAAGATTGCTGCGCGGTAGTGTAATATTTTTACTGTATAAAAGGTGTAGTGATGAAAGAAAAGAATGGGTTATTTACCAGAAGTTGTTCGTATTATTGCTGCGCATGTTGGCGGGCCCGCGGGTGGGAATGCCATCGGCACTGGATTTTTCTTGGCCGTCGACGGCGCTCTTATCAAGGAAGAGGGTCTTTTACTCACGAATGCGCACGTGGTCACCAACTCACCGGTCGTCAAAATCATGACGACCTACATTGAGCACCAGCCTCTGCCTGTCACAGTCGTGGCGGTGTGTCACGACCATGATTTGGCGTTGCTCAAGGTCGAACCGGCGGTGCACCAATGGTTGAAACGTTCGCTGCACGAGCGCTACGGGTTGGACCACATTCCATCTCTGACGTTTGGCAACTCGAACAAGCTCAAAGTGGGCTACAAGGTGCACGCTGTGGGTCATCCGTTGGGTCTTATCGACCAGCAGTTCACGACGGGCGACTACCAGGGGCCGGTGCATCTCAACGGCGAGATTCGCGGCCTTTCGGGCGCCACCATCAACGGTGGCAACTCGGGCGGTGCTTTGCTGGGTTCGATTGAGAACCACGAGGGTGAGGCTGTCAAAGGGCTGCACTACTACTTGCCGTCCAAGTACGAAGTCATGGGGGTGAATACGTTCAAACTGACCGGCGCCAACGTCGATGGTGAGAACGGCTTTATTACGTCGAACACGGTGCGTTTGGCACTTCCGATGCTGCTTGCCCCGCTTGAGAGACGCCACGTGGCCGAGGCCGCCCTGCAAAAGATGGTGGCCAAGATGTCAGTGTCCGGCGGACCGGCAAACGGCCAGGTGGCGCTGCGAGCGCTGGCGAATCATTTGACGGACAAGGAGTGTGGGATGTTGAACGAGCACATGTCAACCATCGAGTCGGAGTGGTGTGCGCATCAGCTCGGAGGCCGCGCTGGTGGGCGTCCTCGTGGGTTTCACAATTGGGTGTGGCGCCATGTCATGGAGCCGTCTCGCACCCACATGCATTCGGGGGGTCCTGAGCTGTTGTCTCGCGTGTTGACGCACGCTGAGACGGGCGACTGGGAGGGACTCAAGGCATGGAAAGCGGGCCGCCGCTGGGGTGACGTGCGTGCCGAAGAAACTGCGGCCGAAAATCCCCAGGCGATGCCGATGGTGGTGCGCATGTTGCCTCCGCCACCGGCGCATATCCACAAGCCGCATATCGGCATGGAGTATCATCCGATTTACGGCCAGGCTATTTTGCAGCATTACGCGTGTCCGAAAAAGGAGAGTCGTTATGTCGTGGGTGGTGGCGTACTGGTGACATCTTTGACACCGCATTCGTTGTATCGCCAGGCTGGCGGCCGCGAAGGCGATATCATTTACGCATTTCAGAACGGCGACACGCACGCAGAGCTTTCACAGGCCGGCACGTGGTACTCGGAGGTCCGCGATTTGCCGTTGTCGCTCACGGATTTGTGCAACGACACGCCCGTCGGCGAAAAAGTGACCATGTTTGTGCTTCGCAACGACAAGGCGCAGCGTCTCGTGCGTCTGACGTTTGAAACGCGCCAGCCTCGTTACGACGAGTTGCCCCACGTGCGCCAGGTCTATCCTTACTGCGACGAAGGGCGCATTGAGTCGAAGCAAAAGGCGCAAGTTCAGGGAATCATCTTTGCACCGTTGCGCGCGCATCACGTGCCTATGTTTCGCCTTGTCGACTACATGACACCTGGCAAGCAGCACGACTTTCATGTTGTCGTTGAAAACGTGTCGCCCGAATCGCCGGCGTACGCAATGCAAAATGTCCACGCTGGTTCGGTAGTCACCCACATTAATGACGAGCCCGTTGGCAAATCGTGGAAAGAGGTGTGTGGTCAGCTCAGTAAACCTCATCCGGAGTCTGGATGTTGGGCGATTGACACGGAATTCCAGGGAACTCGTAATAAGTTTGTTATGGTCGCACGGACCGTACGTAAATAAAAACAATTTAAGCATTTAATTCTTTTACAAGCCACTCGAAACCTATTTTTACACGTTGATTTTTGGTTGCCGTACACGGTACGATATGCCAGGGCGACCATGTGATTTTGTCGAGTTCTAAAATGTCGAGTAGTTCGTCTCGCCCGGCGGCCTTGGGCAAGTCTTGTTTATTGGCCAACACCAAGAGTGGTTTGCCGGTCAACTCTTTATGTGAGGCGAGTGCGTGCAATTCTTCTTTGACGGTCGCGAAACGATCGCGGTCATTTGCGTCTATGACGAACACCACACCGTCGCTTTGCGCGTAGTAATGTGGCCATAGATTTCGGTACGCCGTTTGACCCCCGAGGTCCCACATGTTGATCGTGACGTTGCCCACTTTCACGGATTCAACGTTGAATCCAAGCGTCGGAACCGTGTACCCGACGGCTTCATCCAAATGTAGACAGTACAGTACGACGGTTTTCCCTGCGTTGTCGAGCCCGAGTACGAGTACACACGTATCTTTTTGCAGCGACTGCCACCACTGCTCTACCTTTTCCATCAATGCACCCATCGGCGGATGCACATGTACCACTCATATATATACTGGGATGTAAAAGCAGTTTTGTCATTTTGAAACAATAAAAACGCACTATATAGGGGCGTGTTTTGGCGTGTATCAAATCATGTCCGAAGATACCTCTGCATTGACCAGTGTGGGCTCTGTCCCCAACCACGCCCTTCAGCCGTTTTTCGGTTCTGTCGAACCGCAATACCATCGCATGCTCGCCGACGACAAATTCGCCCACGAGACCTTTAACCTTCCCCGTGCCTACGAGGGAAAAAACAAGCACCTTGAATCGGTGCTCGACTACCTTATTACCGAGGAAGACGCCTGGTACACGCGCGACATTTTGCCGTGGGTGTTGACAGACGATTTGTCCGTGAAATGGGACATCTTCCGTTTCAACAAAACCCTCATGGAATTGGAACCCCATTTATCACCTTGGTGGGGAAAAGCTACCGGCTTGCGCGTGAGCGTGAGATAAAATAGTTGTGGTGTGAGAGAACACCCAGTAGCTAGTCCGGCGATGACGCCGGGCAAGATATCTTGTAGCGGGGACACCCTAAAGCTTTGACTACCACTTGTGAACAGAAATGTTCAGCAAGGACCACTGTTAATTGCAGTTCTCTGGTAACAACGTCAAAGATGCCACAATGGGTAATCCGCAGTGTGACTGCCTACGTCCGATATGATAGGATATGGTAGCCCTTCACAGACTGAACGGATATCGGTTCGCAATGAATGTTTAACCAGCATGAGCGAGCTTAAGATACAGTCGGGCTCCATGTGAAAGCATGGAGATGGCACGCAAGGTGTGCCAAGATACGTTTCCGCTGAGCGCGAGTCGCGTACGGATCGTTTGGTCCGACGCGGCTTGGCCTTCATTATTGAGCACGGATTCTACAAGACGGACCAGGGTAGACAACACTACCTAATGAACCTCCGCCAGATCGTTGATAGTGTCAACGAGACCGCCTATCACGGCGTCATCCACGCTTTGTTGACGAGCAAGAACCACTACAAGGAGTGGGAACGCCAACACGGTACCACCGTTGTGCGTCCAGGCCAGCTGCTCGAGCGCGAGCGTCGTCGCTGGGCCGCAATCCAGAAACAGGAACGTGGTATGTACCTTCTCGATGCCGAGCTCAAGGACCAGATGAAGTACGAGGGCGTGTCGCCCAATGTGTGGATTCTGCCCAGTAAGATGTCGATTTACGTCACCATGGTGCCGTCGGCCGAAGTCGAATTCTACCGCAAGGGTGCCGGTGCTGCGGCCAACCTCGAGAAGGGTCCGGATAATCTGCTGACCTTCCGTGGCTCCAAGGTGTTCGAGACGCGTCCGTTCGATATCGATTTTATCGGCGAGCCGCGCGATTTGCTCGTTCGCGAACGCCAGATTGGTGAGTACTTTATTTTCCCGCAAGGCGCCAACGAAGCCGACCGCGATATCTTCATTTACTCGATGGACACTGACCGCATGGAGAAAATCAGCTTTTCTGCGGCCTATGACGTGGCAGCACAGAACTATATGGCGGCGCGCGACGTCGACGCGGCCTTGGCAAAAACTGAGTCCACCGTGCTTCTCCTGCGTCCGTTCCAGACGTACAACATGGCGTCCGCAGTGCTCTTGAAAGGCGGTTTAGACACCGGCTTTACGGCACACGGTCACCACGACTTTCAGCTGACCGACGACGTTATACATAAGGTCCACATTGGCCACTATACGTTCTACCACAAGAGCATTGTCAAGCAACCCAAAAACGTCGTGATTGCCCAAGACATCTTTTCGCATTCTTACGTGTCGGGGGAAGGCACCGAGTTTTTCTTTCCCGAAGGCGTCGATGACGACAAGGTCGAATTTGTCGGATGCAACAACGCCCAGAAGAAACCGTTTTCGCAGCAGTTGGCCGAAGACCGCTTTAGCGCATCTCTTATTCCGATACTTATCCCGAGTGGAGCGACGGGCAACCAGGAAATCCGCGCTCTCCAGAACCCCATCGATATCACTGGGCATTACAACCCACAGACACTCGACCAGGCCAACTCTCAGCTGAACGACGACGCCCCCCATTATGACAATGCCGACCAACACGCTAAAGAATTCAATTTCGACACTCTTCAGCAGTACGGGTCCAACGACCAATTTTTGTCACCGCTTCGCCACCTGAACACGGTGTGCTTTCAGGGGCACCAGGTATCGCGCAGCGAGGCCGGTGGAAAATTCGACAAGATTGTCATCAACACTGGACATTGGGGGCCCCAAGTGTACAGTGGCGTTCGTAGCGTACGTAACGGTGAGAATGCCTTCATGAAGGACATGGAGTACGAGAAAAAAGTAGGCCTTGTTTAATTATAGTTTAAATTTATCATAAATCGCTTTTAAATATAACCGTTCGTGTTTTCCTTTCTTCCACCGTTTACGTTGTTGTGGTGTCGGGTTGCGTAAGCACTCGTTGGCGATTTTGGCCCATTCGTACAATATTTGTTTCTCGGACACGAGAGCTTGACGCACAAAGTATTCTGGGGTCATGTCCTTGTGCGTCGCCAACCACGCCTGATCGTTTTCAAGCGCCGTCGGATATTGGAGGCGCATGATGCAATGGCCAATACGGCGTAGTATGGCAAGTTCCATGTCGCGCGGAGGTACGTCTGCTTTGCGAAGCGGCGCGAGGTGCTTAAACGTCGTCGTGCCGTTGCGGTGCAGGTATATATCCTTTGCAATACGAACGCGGTCGCGCGGATTTTTATGTTGACTGAAGCCGTACACGGACATGAGTAGTCCATTGTCGCGGTCGCCGTAGGAGTCGTACAGTACGTCGCCGATATCAACATCTTGTGTCGCGCGAACTTGAAAGGTCGACGTCTCGTCGTCGTACGACCATTTAGTGTTGGGCGCGGTGCTATGATTGAGCATGTCGGCAAACGGCACCATCACGCGTTCGACGCGACCCTTGGGGCGAATCGTGAAATTGCGCGAAGCAACAAGGGCGACGAGGTGCAGCCACTGTCCTCGATGGATATTCTTGGTAAACTCGGGGGCGTGGGTCTTGACCAATTCATAGTTATCTAGAGCCTGCTGCCGGCGCTGCAAGATTTCATGGCGAATATGAGACGGTCCCAATACGTCCAAGATTTTTTTGGGCCAAAACATGGGGAGGTTTTCCGTGTTGCTTGGTAGGGAAAGCATGTATGGGTCGTTGGGATTCTGAAGGAGTCGTTGAACGAGAGCAAAGACGAGATACACGGCAAAGGCTTCGGGTATTTTTTTTTCGACCTTTTGCAGGGCACGTCCCCAGGCCGTGTTGCGTCCAGATGTCACTGTCACAAGGTCGGCGTATCGAATGGCCATGACAGTGTCTCCCCGACGCATCGTCGCGTTGGACACGGCGCCTCGTACACCGCGCAGAGTCGCAATGCAAAAATTCGCCGGCGTCGTCAAGCATGTTTCAAGGGTCGTTAGATTCGGCCCCATCACGAGGCCTCGGATGGCATGTAGGCGTTGTCGAGCATCGTCGTGTCTCGATATGTGCACATATGCTTCGAATGCGCGGTTCCAGTCACTTTGGGCTTCGTAGCACTTGCCAAGTCTCCACCATGCTTTGGCGAAAGTGGGTCTGAGCGCCGTGGCTTTCTGGCAATCCAGAATGGCGAGTTGGTAGCCCCCATTCTGGATATGTGCGGCGGCGCGGTTGGTCAAAAGCGCGGGGTCGGCGGGTTGTTTCTGAATGGCAATGTCGTACAAGTCGATGGCCTTTACAAATTGTCCGCGTTGCATGCACTCGTAGGCAAGGCTGCGTTCTTTCATTTTACAGAAAAACAGATGGTATTTATATGCGATATAGATTTCATAAGTTTGATTTTTTTAAATCTCTACGTAGTTAAGCGCTTTACTGCCCAATTCTGGAAATCGCGCCCATGCGGTCACGCAAGTTTCCGCCCGAAAAGCTGGAAAGTGCACTAAAGAGATGGGGATTCTTAGAGCGCACGGAAGACATGGAAGACGATACTTTGCTGGTGTCAAAGGCAAACGGGTTGACCTTTGCTTTGGCGTTGGCGGCGTGCACAACGGAGCGGGCCTGGTCTGGGACCACGCGGCGACGTTTGGTGACCACATCCATCACGCGACTCTCGAGCTCGCGCTTCTGTTCGACTTTCTGCTGGCGCTGCAGGGAGGCGATGTCGTCCTTGTATTTGGCGCTAGCCTTGTGGGCGATTTCTAGCATCTTGACACTCTCCTTGGGGAAGTTTTGTGCCATGGCGAAGATGGCCTTTTTGTTCTCCTCGGTCATCATGTCGGAAGGGAGTGATTTCTCCCACGATGTGACGAGTGCCTTGGACAGGGCTTCGGCCTTGCTCTTTGTCTGGATGCGCTCATTGTCCTCGCGCTTCTTCCATTCGGACTGCATCTTCTGCAGCTCGGCGTGTGCCTTTTCGAGGGCCATTTTAGTGCTTCCGAGTTCCTTTTCCTGGTCGAGCACGAGGGTCATAAGCTCCTCTTTGCCGGCCATGGGTCTCTCGGCGGCCGGCTCGGCGGCGGCAGTGGACTCTTCGACAGGTGCATCGGCGACGGAAGTCTCGGTGACGGGTGCTTCGGCAACAGGGGTTTCTGCGACAACGGGGGTACTGTTTTCGGCGGACATCTTTTGCGTGCTAGCAAGGTGGGTTATATACTCCTTTTTTTTTGATCCTTCGACACATTCCAGCACGCATCCGGGACGACGCGGATCGGTACATAGCGACACTTCGATGCCTCTTTTCTTGGTCGAACCGTCTTCAAACGTTGTATGCACGTGCTGCAGACTCAAGCCGCCGTACAGCGTGTGCCCCTCGGAACTAGGCCGAATGGCATGCGATGCATAGCGAGACTCTAAAGTATCCTCGTTTATTTGACCCAAAATCCATTTTGTCCCATCTTTGTCACACCAGTCTCTTTTCACGGTGCCGACGGCGAGACCTTCCTCGTGTTCGATGCGTATGGGGATATTGTTCAGGTCTAGAGATGCGGATTCTTCCGCCGTGAAATCAAAGGTGTTGTCATTTTCACCCGGTGCATCGGCCGGTGGCAGCACATTCCCAACAAAATACGTAGGCATTTTATGTAATAGAAAGATGGTATTTATACTTTATTTAATTTGTTTAGTTACGGGTTGATTAGTGCTTCCTTCTCACCATCCTCCTTTTTCTTGGCGGGTGCCATGTACTCGCGAAGCTCGCGGGCCATGTAGACGATGCTAATCGTGGCAAGCAGACCAAAGACCAATGAGGCGCGAAGGCGATTGGCGCGGTCCAATGCATTTGGAATAATCTCGTCTGAGGAGTCTTTGCATTTGTCAATGCTGAGAATATCATCTGCCACATTGGCGGAAGGAATGTTGCCCTGGTGCAAAAGGGCGTTGTTGGTCTCGACCACAACAAGGATGGAAGCGAGGAACGCTCCGGAGACCACGAAATTGAAAATTTCGAGGTTGATGCCGGCGCACAACTTAAGCTCGCCGGCCTTGGCAACGCCGAGGACAAGTGCCAATACGCCGAGGACAATCACGGCAATGGACGCTCCGCGAGCCGAAAAGGACCCATACAGCATTTCGCGCGCTGCTTCGTCACTAGAGGTGTAAGATGATTTTTCCATGGCTTTGAAGTCGTTAACAAAGGCACACTGTACATCGTTACCCGCCGGAAGACGTTTCGACAGGTCGGTATCGACATAAGTCGACTCGTTCAGACCAAGAGACAGGGCCCAGAACAGGATAACAAAAAGTGTAGAGACAATTGAATCGGTGAGCTCAGAAAGTTTCGGCATTTTGATGTCATAGACACGGCTACCTTTATAGGGTAGAATCATACTTTGGTGCGACAAACGGGGCACGTATTCGCACGGCCCAGCCAACGGTGAATACACATAGTATGGAATGTATGTTGACACACCAGTGTCTCCTCACCGCCCGCGAGACGATCGTGGCAAATGGCGCAAATGGCTTCCTCGTCGGCCGGGTCGCGTGGTTCGGGCACGGTGGCGCACCGCTGCACAATTTTTACGTCCATCTTTGTCTTGAGGTGCCAAAGCATGGGCCATGCCGACGAAACATAGTCTTGCACGAACCGGGCGTACGGTGGGGTATCTGGGTATTTTGCGAGCCAGTCGTTGACACACTTGACGACATCATCGTCCGATATATGAGGCGGAACCCACAACTCGATGTCCATCCAAGTATATGCCTTCCTATATATATGTCTCAATATCTGTCAGCTGCACCTCCATTGCATTGTCAAAACACGCGGCGATGCGACGCATCAACACGTTGAGCTCCCGTTCTGCGATGTTAGAATGGGATACTTTACTGGCGTTTAACAAAAACTGACGCGGTCCACACAAGCGACTACCGTGCATAGAAAAACACTGCACTCGAATACCAACATCGGCAGCGCCTGCGCGCGTTAAAGAAGGCGCCGCACCCACAGGCGCGGGTGGACGAGTCCATCGGAATGTACAAAAAACGACCCCCTCGTCCATGGTCACTTCCGCGCCTGTAGTTTCGATGTCGGCCGTAAAGACTGACCCAAAGTCGCCTTCAAGGCGCTGACGGATGCCTGCATAGTCGATACCAAACCAAGGAATGTCAACACGGAACCAACGGTTCGTCTTGTTGTAATACCCCCCAATGTTTAAAGAAGTCGCAACTTGAAACTGAGCGTTTCCCATTTTAAGATACAAAAGAGTCTTTTTATACCAGACATTCATGAACGCTTTCAATGCAGACCATAAACGTCTGTACCACAATTCAAAGTCTTTTTTTTTAATTATCGGTACTAGAAATCGGCGTCGAGTGAAAACCCCATATCGGCCTCTGTTTTATTGACCGCGGCCATGGTGTATTCACCCACGCGTTTCTCGAAAAAATTCGTTTTCGAGTCAATCGACACCATCTCCATGAACCCCAGCGGCTGTGTCGCGTTCCATATCGGCGCGTATTCGCTGTCCAACAGGCTCATAAGACGCTCGGCACAATGGCGCACGTACTCGCACATGTGGTCGGCGCTCAATCCCGTCAAGTTGTTGGGAAGTGCCTCTCGCACAAACTGCTCTTCGATGGCGACGGCTTCCTTCAGAATCGTGTGAACGACCTCTTGCGACGGCTTTGTTTTGAGCATGTTGAGCATTGCGACGCCGAAACGGGCGTGAATGGACTCGTCTCGTTGAATAAGTTCGTTGGAAAACGTGAGCCCTTTGCACAGGGACTTGGTGCGAAGCCAGTACAACGACGCAAACGACGCTGCGAACAAAACCCCTTCAAAGATGCAAAAGGCCCACAGTCGCTCCTCAAAGGGGCGCCCGGCGTCCATGTACTTTTGCGCAAAGGCGCCCTTCGCTTTGACGGTGGGGATGGACTGGAGGGCGTTGAATAAATGGTCGCGCGTGTCTGCGGGTGCAAACTTTTGGAGGGCGGTCGCGTAGGTCTCGGAATGAATGGTTTCGATGTACGCTTGTAGCGAGTAAAAGGCCTTGGCTTCGGCGATGGTCACTTCGGACAAGAATTGGTCCATGAGGTTGTCGACAATGAGCATGTCGGAACCGGCAAAAAATGCGATGATATGTAGAAGGAAGCGTTGCGCATCGGGCTCGAGTTTGTCCCAGTCGCCTTTGTCTTCGCTCCAGTCAATTTCCTCGGTGGTCCACAGGACGGACTGTTGCTCTTTAAAAATATCCCACAGTGACTCGTGGCGTATGGGTAAGAGGACGTGTCGTTTGTGTGCGTCGGAAGTGAGACTCTGCATTTATTTCGCGAGGACCGTTTATATAGCTCTGTCAGCGTCGGGAGATTTTGTATTCTGTGGCGTGCGGGCGAAATGTCGAAATCAAAAAGGTGGTCATTTTCCCGTATAAACGCGTCCAAATTTAATGTACAAGATGACGGCGTGCGTTCAAGACGATTGGGTTTCGGGAATGTGGTACGTTTTTTCTGGATTTGTGATTTCGGCGTCGGCCTTTGTGTCGGTGCTCGTGGTCGCGCCGCTGTTTGCGGACCAGCGTTGACGCCAACGACGCATGTAGTGTTTTTGACACAGGCCGTTAGAGAACACGGGGGCCTCGCACTGCAGACACTGGCGGCACGTGAAATGATAAAAGCAAAAGTCGTTCATGTACAGGTCGCGACTGCACAGACTACAGGAACGCATTGGTACAAACTCGCCCCTGCGATAGTGAGTCGCGCATACCTGGCGACAAAACGACGGTTTTCGACACCCCTCGTGGGCACACGGGACGTTGGCCGCTCTGTAGTGGGCCCTGCATAGTGTGAGGGAAAAGACGGGCGCGATGCAATGTTTCCAGGTGCAGTGGTACCCATCGCGGGTCCAATGGTGCTTACATAAATGGGAACGATAAATGGGCTGTGAACATATAGAACACATTTTTTAAACATTTAAGAGTGTTTTATAATTTAATTTAGTTTATTTACTCCTCGGCGACTTCCTCCTTGGCGGGAAAGGTGTAGTTCATCTGGAGCTCGACGCAGACCTTGTACTTACCCTTGTCGCCGTTGGGGTGAGTGTCGACGTAGTGACTGGTCGGCTTGGACTGGAACTTGGCGCGGACGTCGTTCAGGTTAGTGAACGGCATGCGGGCGAGAACGTGCGACTGAAGGTCGTTAATCACGCGGTCAAAGACGTGGGCCGGGACCTGGACGTATTTGCCGTTAAATTTGTGCTCATCATCGATATTAATGCCTAGCTGCTCCCAGTTCTGCTTGATGACCGAAAGGACAACGTGGTTCTGGGAGACGAGGTAGTACTGCTCGCCGGGGAACGCTACGACGCCGTCGTAGAGGTTTTCGGTGGAACAGTTACCGTACTGCTGAATGTAGCGGTCGGAGACAATGTCTTCCGGGTGGTAGACGTTGAGCGCGGTGCGCGACTTTTCGTACGGCATGACGGCAAGAAGATTGCGGTAGCCGTGCTCGTCCTTGGAGGCGGCCTCGGTGCCAAAATCGGTGCGGAGAGGGGTGTGGAGCCATCCCTCGTTGTTCTTAATAGTGGGCTCCTGCTCGGAAGAGTTGAACAAGTTGAGTGAAAAGGTGACGGGTTCACTGCAGTCCGAGTAGATGGATTTGACAGTCACCGAGGTAAGAATACCCTTGGAGACGTCGACTCCTTCCTCACTGGTCGAAAACACGTTCTTCGCGTTGGCAAGCTGCACGATGACGCCAGACTCGAGCTGGCGGGCAGTGGCGTTGGACTCGAAGATGACACGTGTTGTGTGTGTTTCCCCCTGGGAAGCGGCGGGGTCTGCGACGGCGAGGTCCGTAAGAGAATCCACGGGGGCGTCTGCGGAAGTTTTTGCGGCGGGCGTAGTCATGTTGGTGGCACGTTGAATTTTGCTCATGTTTTGTCAAATGTGTCTCCCTCTTATAGGTGCCAAAAGTTAATTGGTGCACAGTCTGCCATATGCGACCCTTATGGATCCGCACAAGTAACACACCATCATAACACCACGGACGATGAATACCTATCATTTACTACGACCGGCTCTGGACGATGCCGGGTCGGTCCGGCGGATTTTTGCACGCGATTTGAACAAATCGGGCACGAAAGAGTTCATGGTGGCCGATATGGGCGTCTTTATCGACGCGTACGCCGCGTCGCAACGCAAACACTGGTACGAATGCCTGAGAGAAGACCGGTCTTCCCGCCTTTTTCTGGATGTGGAATCGGCGGCGGCGGTGGATGTCGCCGCTCTCGTAAAATACATGCAAAAATGCTCGCGCGTGATGTTTGACGCCGAGTGCGACTTTGAAATATTAGATGCGTGCTCCGACCAAAAAACGTCGTACCATCTCATAGGCTCGCTGGTGTTCAAAAACGTCTACCACGTCGGCGCGTTTGTACGCCGCGTGCTGCTGGCCATGCATGCCGAAAACACGCCAGAGCGCCATGCAGTCGACCACGCGGTATATACGCGAAATAGGCTTTTTCGAGTCAAGGGGTCGACAAAATTCGGCTCCACGCGCACGCTACTGCACAAGAAACCGTGGCACGAACTACTCGTGCAGCCGAATGCGCCGGACACAGTGCTAGAGTGCCTGGAAATCGATGGCGGTACGCCGCGCTCGACGTCGAAACACCCCATGGACATGTTTATGCGCAATCCGGACGGGTCCTGGTCGGCCACGAGCCGGTCACGTACACGCACCAGTACAAATTTAACGGACTTGTATCCGCTGGTCCCCATCATGGACTGGTTAGACCAGCACGCCGACGCCGCCACGATGCGATACGCCATAAAAATTCTAGACGACGGGCGTGTCGTGGTGCCATCCCGGTCCAAATGTTGCAAAATCGCCGAACGTACGCATAAAGGTAACCACATTTGGTTTTCTGTCGATATGAATAACCAGCGCGTGACGCAAAAGTGCTACGACAGCGTCTGTGCGGGCTTTAGTCACCATGTTCAAGTGCCCACGTCCGCATGGGGCCGGTGGTCAAACATGTGGTCGATACCCGTGGTGATCCAAAATAACGAAAAGACCCTATTTAATACGTCTCATTAACTCTAAACAAAATGGCTGCGAGTATTACCATTGAGCAATCGAACATGGTCACGGAAGAACCCCGTACCCAGGAAGCACTCCGCGATGTGCTGAAAATCCTAGAGACGCGCGCAGAACACGTCGTCTCCGTCAAGGTACTTTCAAACTTTAGCATCGATAACGAATCGACCCTGCGTCGCGACGGACAAACCGTTGTCACCGGGCTTGTCGTGTGTGTCAAAAAGAGCTTTGAGCTCAAACCCGAAGATGCTGCGTGGTTCCACCCCTCCATCGGTCAGGGACGCTCCGTCTTCACCACGGCCGCCGCGGTGCAGAAAGACGCCATGAAAGCCATCTGTCAGTACAAGCAGGTCGACCAGAGCACTAGTGAAAGCACACCGTTTATTTCCGACACCAACTGCAAGTTTGGCGAGTACGTCACCTCCAAGCCCGACGAATTCGGATGCCAGCAGGAGCAGCGCCACCTCGTCGTGGATACCAACGCCGACGCCCTTCTCGCCTCTTTACACGCCAAATGGCTCAACTCGTCCACGACCGCCGGCGACGTCGCCACACAGTGGAAACGCACGCGTTTCGGCGAAATCTACTCGGTTCCGGACAAGACCAAGAACATGCGCCAGCTCGTCGCCGAAGCCGTCAGCCCCGGGGCAACACTCGACTACAGCGACACCGTCAATGATGTCCTTACCGACTCTAGGAACATTTACTTTTTGAACCATGCCGTCAAAGTCGGAGAGAGCAAAAACGTACTCATGCACGCCTCTTCCCTCGGAGGATACCGCATGTACAACGCCATCGACGACCAAAAAATGTTCTTCCCCGCCACCATGGGAACCTCTGTGAATTTTTACAATTGGAATGAACTGACACCGCAAAACTGCGCACGCATCGAAAAAACATGCGTCTGGTCCGGAAAACTCACCTTCAACACACAGGTCATGCGCCCGCCGGCCGTGCGCGCAGAAATGGTGCGCGACATGGAGAACGAATACGGAATCTCTCTCAAGAACACATTGGCCATGAAATTAGCACGCTTCTCTGCCTCCGATACCATTTCGGACAAGTTGAGCGCCGAAGACCTTTTCAAAATCACCCCGACGTCCGAGCACGTGGCAAATGCCAAGAAATACATCGCCACCCCGCTGACCATGCAGCACGAAGTGACCGCGAAACTCATGAACAATATCGAGGCCGTGCAGAAGGCCTTTCCCAAATTTGAACTATTCAACTCCAAAGTCGTCAAACAAGGACGTCTGCGTCTCCCACACGAAGTATTCGAGTTTCTTCTAAAATAAACGTAATTTATTTTTTGTATCAATACAGTCCTTGATAGGCTAGTTTATGTTTTGTACCGTTCACCCATCCGCGATTTCGATGCGCGTGGTCTTTCAACCAGATGCCATACGGCACGCGCACAGACCCTTGCTGCAACTCGCAACGAAACGACCGAAGCACCATATGCTGCTCACGGTGCAAACGACGATACGTCGCGTCCAACTGGTAATTCACGCCAGATAAAAACTGCGACAAATGCAAACGCAACGCCACCAAGCGCGCAAACAACGTCGACAACGGGCCCTCCACCAAACCCTTCAACACGACACGCTGGCCCGTCACGCGCTCCAAAATATCTTGCGCCTCCTTGATATGGCCATACAACGCCGCAGAGACGTGCACCACGCCAGACACCTCGGGCGCAGACATCCACTTGTACTGGTCCGCCGACTGGTGCCAGTTGTCGCGGTCGTCGTCGTTCGCCGGCGGAACGGGCCCCGTGTACGCATTACTCAACGGCTCCGGTATCGCACCCTTCTTTCCACCGCCGCCCGGAACCATCGTCATCGAACGTATGCCACGGTTCGCAAATGCCGACACCTTCATGATAAACTGATACCCAGGGTCATCGCGCATCTCCTCCACCTTTTGACGATGTAACAACGTCCAATTCACTTGCGCCGGCGTCGGCTCCGCAGCGGCCCATGGCGGCTTCAAATCGCGCGCACGCTGCTGCAATGTACTCGCAGGGTCGTTGACCACGTCCACCTTTGTCCCGTCGCTCGAAATACCTTCCGCAGGCTCGAACTTTTGTGGCTCTTGGTCCTGGAACTTTATGGTGTGATTCTCATACTGCTCCATCTTTGCTCATGGCGATGACGATTTATATACTCCTAATCGACATGCTGGGGGGTCGCCAACGCCAACTCGCGCGGAAGTGTCATGCGCGCAAACAGTTCCATCTTACGGTAGTCCATGTACTTGATGTACAGCAAGTAGCCAAAAAGACCCACCGCGATGACCAAAATGTACACATTGGCGTGCACCCAATCACGCACGGCGTCACAACGACCGTGCCCACACGGATACCAATCATCCAATAAATCATACAGGGCAGACACCGTCGGCGCCTCGTTGACAATTTGCTCCGCCTGCTCGCACAAATGAAACGTACCCAGCTGGCCGCGCGTGATGGGGTCCGAACACACGTCGCTCTCCAAATACGTCGCCGCCTCGCTGTGCTTGCGCGCGCGCTCCACACGATAGCGCTTCAAGTTGCGAAGTTGAAACAAAACACACATCCCGAAAAGGGCCCATATTACATAGTAACGCCAACGCGTCATAGTTACATCAAGAAAAACTCATTTATACTACAATCAGTAGAAATTTAAATCCAGACCTCGACCCCACGCTGTCCAACACGCGCGTCACTTCCACAGTGAGCGACGTATCGCCCCGCGTCAAACGCACCGTCGAACCCAACTGAAGCGGGTGACGCGCGTCGGGCGCGTGCATGAACACAAGATGCCCGTCCACTGTGCCAGAATCTAACAAAGACGCCACCTGGGCCGTCGGCTTGAAACTCTGCTGAAAGAGCCACAAACGCCCGTACTCGTCCGACCAGGTCGACACGTGCGTGCGCATAAAACGCAAGCCAGGCAGTGTCCAACGGCGCTGCATGTTTGACGAATGCGCCGCGCATTTATACTTAGAAAACCAAAGACCCCTCTTCCAGCGCTGCGGCTTTCAACTTTAATTTGTACGTCGTTGTCGTGCTCTCTCCGTCGTCCGTGTTGACAGGCTGGTAGGCCGTGGCCTCCAACTCCATGTTGTACTCACTCAGTGCCGCCAGAAGACCCGCGGCCACCAAAAAGTACACCGCATCACGCCAACCGGCCCACATTTCGTCCGCCGTGTGGAACACTCCCGCCGTGACCGACAGCGATATCAACAACGCCAACCCAATTCCCATCGCGACCACCAGCGTCAGCACCGCATTGGCGACCTTTGCACGGCCCTCGCGAACGTGCGTCTGCACCGTCACCATGGCATCCCACGCGAACAGCCACACAAGCGTGGCGATGACCAACGCGTGGTCAGATTTGTCGAACAGGGCTCCCGCAGGCTCGTCCGTCTGCGAAAAATAATAGTAGCGCGCCCCCAACACAATAAGAGCAACGACGAAACGCTTTGCCGCGGTTTTGTCCGACTTTAGCAGCCAACGCAGGCCGAACAGTGCCACGGCCACGACACTGAAAATGGCAATTCCCACCGACGACGTGTAGTTGTACTCGGGAATCAGACTGCACAGGTCGTCCGCGTTGGCGTCGTACGGTGTAAATCCACCGCCCACCGTGTAGTAGCCGCGACCACTGCCTTCCGTGCCACAGTACAGGATGGGGGTAGACACGGGCTTGCCACGGGCAAACTTGAGAGGCCATTTCGTGCTGTAGCGCAGCTTGGGCTCTGCGACGGACTGGCGCTCGCGCCCGACACCCGCCGCAATCGTAATCGCCATCACACCCACGACAAGAACATACAATAATACGTGACGCCACACGGGACTTTTGAGTTTACAGGAAATCATTTATGGACAAAGAAGGGATTTATATAGTGTAAAACTTTACTCACGTGACTATTTAATCAGGTCTTGACATGTGCACCATGTCTACACATTTTATCGCATTTTTTATGGTCATGTACTGTCTGTTTCAACATTTTCAACACATTCAACGTCTTCATCAGGGCGCCAACACGTCTGCGTTCGATTTGGGAGAACTTCGCGTGCGTTTAGAGGTGATTGACGCTACAGTCGAGGCCTATGCATACGTCGTGGAGGCACAGGGGGCGACACTGCGCGACATGCAGCGCGATATACAAATGCTCAAGAGTGGTCTTCAGCAGCGCCAGCGCGCCAAACGGCCAACTCCGAAAAAAAAAATATCTCGGGGCTGAACTTTTCTATTCGCGAAAGAGATTTTTTCTATTCGCGAAAGAGATTTTGACACCGGCTGAAAAAAAAAAATATCGCGGGGCTGAACTTTTCTATTCGCGAAAGAGATTTTTTCTATTCGCGAAAGAGATTTTGACACCGGCTGGAAAAAAAAAATATCGCGGGGCTGAACTTTTCTATTCGCGAAAGAGATTTTTTCTATCGGCGAAAGAACTTTTGACACCTCGGCTGAAAAAAAAATCTCATGCGCAAAATCCCGAGGGGTCAAAATCACGAGACTGTTCGTCCAAGTGCATCAGCTGCTCTCTCATGAGAGGCACACAATCTTCGACAAAATCGAGCGTCTTTCGCCCTGCGAGATTCCGCCACAGCGTATCGATGTACTTGACGCGTTGATGGCCCGGAGGATGGTGTCCAGACCATCCCGTGTCGAACACGCCGTTTTTCAGCGCCGTTTTCACGGAGCTCGCATCGAAACACGGCTGTAGGGCCATATAGCAAGCAGCAGACAGGTCAGCCAACACTTCGACGGTCGCCCCGCTGAGTACGGGCGCAATGCAGGCCTCCGGACGCCCGTGCATGGCGCGCTGGACGTCCGGAAGGAACTGAGCCAGCACATGTTCGGTACTGGCATGACCAATTTCGTGCAAGTACACAAATTCCTGCACGAATCGGTCGATGGAACCGGTGAAGAAGGGCCCGGAGACTCCGACGCCGAGGGCCCGGAGACTCCGACGCCGAGCGCGTCATAGATGGGCGTTAGTGCGGCATTCACGGGGCCGTGCCGCCCCTCGTCGACAACGTCGCTGTGGATGGGAACGGTGCCTCCAAAAGAGGTTTGCGACCAGCGCATCATTGCGGCATATCTCGGAAGGGTATCCTCGGTCCAGTCCATCATGGTCACTGTATCTGAAACGCTAAAGTATCGCGCCGAGGCAAGCGCAAGAATCAACACGAGCCTCCACATACCGTACGTCACGCATGTTTCAATAGAGTTTATAGTGAAAATCTACGTAGTTTAACATACATTGTATAAAACTTTACGAGCGAACTTGTGTGAACCTGTGTGAGAGTTGTGTGAGAGTTGTGTGAACCTGTGTGAACTTGTGTGAGAGTTGTGTGCTGGTACAGTATGGTTTGCGACGATGATGTATGTTGACGGTCAGGTGGTCGTCACGCGTGCCGTTCCGCGCGGAAGCGTCGCATACCTGGAAAAGATGCAAGCGCATGCTCCCACGTGGCAGGCTCTTGTGAGTCATCCCGCGGTGCCGGGCTTGTGCGACACGTATGCCTCGCGTCAAAAGGACATCGCCGACACGCGGAGCGACGACCTTTTGGACGCCGAGGAACTGCGCTTGGTGCAGCAGCTCATGATCACGTGCGGCCACACAAAAGACGCGGCCGTCAAACTCGTGAGCTTTGCCGGGTACTCGAGAATGGCGGAGAAGGGGCTCGTTATCTACGAGGAAAGAGCCGTAGTCGAACGCGATTTCTTCGGCATATCGCCGTCCATGGTGTTCATAGGGGAGGACGCGGAGCCCAACTGCAAAGTGTTAAAGATATATTTGGACGACGCCATGATCCACGACCCAGGCACACTGTGCACGCTGCTGACGACGTACGAGAACGGTGCCTCGTCTGTGGGATACAATCCGCCGAAGCGCGACCTGACCACGCCGGGTATCATGGTCATCGCGACCGCGGATTTAAATCCCGGTGATGCTCTCACGTGCCCTCTCAACAGTGGATACAGCAACGACGCCATGAGCCAGAAACTGTACTCGTTCACGAGCAAGCGCGTGTTTAACACGACGACGTACATGCACAACTGGAGAAATATACTGACGCCGAACGCCAAAAAATGGTTTGCCACGTGCCCGCAAGTTGCCGTTTTCATGCTCCGGAACGACGAAAGGGACAACCCCACGATGCGCATATTTAACGATACCATGGGAAAGCTCGAAAATCGATGTTTTCCACCGAATTCGGGAAAGGGTCACCAGTACCAGATTTTCAGACTGCACGGGTCCAGGTCGACACTGTTCGACGCCGTCATTTGCTGCTGGCTTATCCCTTTGGCATGCGTCGACCTGCTTCAAACGCTGCTGCCAAAAACTGTCCACATCGCGCGAGGATACATTACATACAAGGAGTCGCGCCGCGTTCGGCTGCGAGGATTGAAACACGCGACTTACTACAAAGTGCACGCCCGCGACGCAGGGCCAATAGTGTGTATGGAAAAGCAACAGTGCCAGTCGGAGGGGTGTCCTCGCAATGGTATTTATTTGTGCGGCAAGTGTCGACGCGTCGGGTACTGCTCCAGGGAGTGCCAGAAAAAACATTGGAAAATACATAAACGTCTTTGTAAAAAATAAAACTGTTTTATGATTTTGACACGTAACACCTGTATACCGTCGGTTCAAGTTCGCCAATATCTTGTAAATAGCGTTTGATGAGAAAGGATTTGTCTCTTGTCACGGCGTCGGAATACGCTTGCTTGCGTGCCAACGCGTCGTGCTCATCTTTGTGCTGTAGAAAGTACAGCAACCCCGGGTAATCGACGCTCAAGTCAATCAAGTGAAGTGCATTCTCGTCGTCTGGGTCATCGTCGTCGTGTTCATATGCGACGATAATCTCCACACTATACGCAGTGGGGCCGTCCTCGTCCGCGGCGTGGTCTCCATTTTCGTAGCAGTTTCCAAGGTCGTCTTCCAGACCGTGGATGATGACATTAAAGGCTCCCTTGTCGACGAGTAGGCCGCACATAAGTGCAATGTCGACATCGTCGTCCAGTTCTTGAAAAAAACGAAGTTCGGATTCGTCTAGGTCTTTACAGTCTTGTATAAGCGCGTTGTAACCGAATATTTGCTGCTCGAGACACGTTTTGAATTTTTTAAACGGCTCCAAGGTAGTCCACACGTCATTTTTCTCTTCGCAGCGAAACTCGAGATTGACGAGGCTCAACATCTGTGGGTGAATATCAAGTTTATATACGATTGATTTTTAATTTCAAGTTAAACGTCTTTTTTTATTTTTTTTAGGGGCCGCGGCGCGCTTCTTTCTCTTTTTGGCGATTTTGGCCTCGGCCCAGTAGAGCGCCAGCAGCATGGCGTCGGCGATGTCGTCTTTTTTGGCCTTGGCCAGCAAACGAAACCAATCCTTGTTGCGCTGCGAGATGGCCAGTTTGGGAATAATGTCGATGGACGCCTTTTTGTTGGTGCGATAGGCACCCGTCGAAATTCCAAAATGCACGCGCATAGACCGCGGCGCCACGAGCACGGCCGTTTCCCAGTTGAAGCAGCGCAACGCCGTGGCAATCTGCTTGAATTTCGCCACCATTTGCCGCTCGATGCAGATGACGTCGGCCGTCTGCAGCACTTCCTGGCTGTTCTGGCAAAAGGCGTAGACGAGCTCCTCGTACTTGGTCTTCATCGACTTGGGCTGGCCCTTCATCATGTCGTAGACGCCAAAACTGGCAAACTCGCCCTTCTCCGTATCAAAGACACTCCAACCCATGTTTCGCAACCCGGGGTCCAACCCGACGATTCTTACCATATTCCTAACATAAGGGTCGCCTTTATACTGTGAGCAGTTCGAAGTGGTAGGGCAGGTCGCCGTGCTGAAAGGTGCGCGACCTCCAGACGCAGCGACCCGAGCACTGCATGCGCACGTGCTGTTTTCCCGCCGGTGCGGCGGCGTGAATTCGCGTGATAATGATGCGTTTGACGTAGGGCATCGCCAAATTGTATATTTCGCGACCTCCGATGCACACGGGCATTCTACGCTTTCGGTAGGCGTAGGCCACTGCGTCTTTCATGGACGTGACCCAACGTACGTTGCGGTCTTGCGACCGCTGGGGCGTGCGGCTCAGGACGATGTTGAGACGCCCCGGTAGGGGGCGGACGGGCAGCGAATCCCAGGTTTTGCGCCCCATGATGACGGCGCATCCGTACGTGTTCATGCGAAACCACCGGAGGTCGTGCGGAATATGGAACGGCAGTTGACCGTCGACGGCGATGACGTTGTCTTTGGTCACGGCGAGAATGAGATGCATTTTTTGCGTGGATAACGCCTGTAAATAATCCATTCGAATTGAATCCAACTTTTATATTTAAAGCAACGTTGTAAAATAAATGGAGTTCCGTCTACTGGATGGTCCGGACGACCCGCCGACGTGGCGACGATACATCTTTCCATCTTGCATCGCGGCGACTTTATGTTTCGTGTTGATACAGGTAGTGATTATGTTGGTCGTGGCGTCACGTGCCGCAACAACACTCGCGGATTTGGCACCGATAACGACCGAAGTGCGCACGACCATGCAAGACGTCAATGTCGTCATGCCCGAAATGCGCCAGACCCTGAAAATTCTCGGAAAAATGCTGCCCGAGATTGAATCAGGTATGGATATCTTGCATCAATTGTGTGGCTCCGACCCCCATTGCTCCATAGATTAGGGTCTCTATTTTGAATAGAAAATTCTAAAAAAAATAGACATAAGTTGGTCATAAGAAATTACCTGTATAACCACACACACACACACCAGCACGCACCATGTCCACCCCCACCATGAAAACGTTCACCAAGCCGGAGTCCAAGAAAGAGTCCCAACCGGAGTCCAAGGAAGAGTCCCAACCGGAGTCCAAGCGTGCGCGTACAGACTCGGGCACCGCTTCCGCGTCGCCTGCCGCTGTCAGCGCGCCCGAAGACGGCGGTAAAGCCGCATATGCCCTGTACATGGCCCTAAAACTTCTCTGGGAAGAGTACTTGAAGCAACCCAAATCAGGCCATGAAAAAAGCTTCTTCCATCTTCTGCCCGTGGGTGTCGACCTGGGCCGTAGTAAGCTCCCTATCATCCAAATTCTGGACGAGCGCGTCGAGGAGAGTCCATTGGCCCAGGCTCTGGTCGTCAAGTACGAAAATGGCCAGATGTTTTGTTCGCCCAAAGGTCTCAAGTGGGTCGACGAACGGGTGGTCGCACTGCTTGAAAAAGCGGTTTTTCGCGCTGACTTTTGCCTCGGAGAACCTGTGCTCGTCGCGCGTTCGGAACGCGGGGGCAAAGTGACTGAAAAGTATTTGTTCAAAGCAACGGATGACATGCTTTCGAAGCTCGGCGTTGAGGCGGTCACCGCATGGCAGAGCGCATACCTCGAGTACAACCCGCACTTCAAAATGGAGGTCACCACCAAAGAAGGTAAGACGACCCGCGAGCTCAAGTTCAAGCCTGCCTTCAATGAGGCAATGGACGGCGAGTGGACAGATGGGTCGGGCGCCGCGTTTATTCGCACCTTTGTCACCGAAACTCTGGGCGGAAATCCAGACTTGGGCCGCTACGGCGACACGTGGGGGGTGGAACACGACCAGGAAGTGTCTGGGCTTCTCCACGCCGCGTACGGTCTCGTTCCGCTCAGTGTGGCGGCTCCATTCACGCAGGACGAGCTTATCAACCACAACATCTTCAGCAAAGACAGGAAGACAAAAGAAGTGCGCGCGCCCTACAAGGAGGAAGGCGGCAAGGTGGAGGAAGGCGGCAAGGTCGTCCCTTTGCCGCCGGCCAAGGTGACCGACTTTAAATCGTGCACCGGCCTTGGAAGCTACTTTACGCGAAAAAGTGGAGCCACGATGCAAGTTAAAAAGAAACCGGAAGACCGTTACTTTGGGGCACCCAAGGGCGTCGAGCTGCAAGATTCACCACTGCTCGTGTTTGGCAAGGACCTTTTGGAGTACGTGGACGAGAGCGTCAAAGAGGCCGGAGTCAAGCTCGCGGCCGAACTTGCCAGCGTGCAGCGTATGGAGCACGTGATGCAGCGCGAAGGAGTGGACCCCATTGATAAGATTCGCATGGGATTTACACAATACCCCCGTTAAATTAAACTTTAAAGTAAATTTCATACCATGTACAATCGTGTATTTTGTAAGTGGCCAGTTGTGTGTCTCGATTCGTGTGTATCTTTTCTATCGGTGTCTTTTGACCGTAGCGTACAAAGCGCTTAAAGGGCCGCGGTGCTTGCAGGCACAGTGACGTGGTCAGCAGTGGACGTATCGGTCGTTCTACGGTGATGATTTTCCGTATGTTGGCCATGGTGTCGTGACTGTGCGAGGCCGAGGGTCGCATTCGCGCTTCCCCCAGGACCCATTGCGCAAACGGTGCACCGTATTTGGTGTCCGACACGTACGTGTAGTCGAGCCATCCACACTCGGAAAAGACATCGGTCATGCAGGCCACCGCAAATTTGTAAAACGCAGACGCGTGGTGCATTTGCATGCTCATGTCGGTGGACGTCATGCGTTTCAGTTCCGGGTGTGTGGTCTCAAGAGCCCACTTGGCCTCTTGCAATTTGGCCACCGTTTTGGGAACGCGCGGAAGCACGACGGGCAAAACGTCGCCGGTGCCTTCGAGGTGAAGAAGCGGCAAAAACGGTTCGCACGGGTGTTTGGGCCACTTGTCGTACAGACGACGCATGCCTTGTTCGAGCATGTCTTGCTGTCCCGACGTGATTTCCACGTTTGTGAGCCAAGCGTGCCGCGGATGGAGCGCGCCCCAGATGTGGTTGCGGTATTTGGCGGCGTACGTGATGTATTTCGTGTGGGCAAAAGACGCCACGGCACCCTGTTCAATGGTCGGTACGTACATTTGGAGCACCGCGGCCATGGATTCGAGTGGCGTACCATTCCACTTGGGTGCGACGAGTTGGTCTATTTCGCGCACTTGTTGGTATATTTCGCGCGCGTAGTCTTCGCAGTCGCCGTTGTAGGTCTGGCCGCCGTCTTCGCTGGGCTCGCGGGGTATTTCCCAGCGTTCCGTGCTTTCGAGTTTGGACGTAATTTTGGTGTCGGCAGTGTATCGTATGGTGACGCGCGCGTGCAGCGTGATAGCGTCGGCAATGACCTGGAGACACGCTCTCTGGTGTCTGTTAAGCGGCCGGGCTTCGAGGGAGCCGCAGTGGCGCACGAAATCGTCGGGTGTCATCATGTTTCGACACAGTGCCACGTGTAGTCTTTCTCTGTGGGATTGTGTCGCGGCGTCTTCCTGGCCGTCAAAGTCTGTGCGAATCATGCAAAAGGCACCCGACGGCAGGCACATGCCGAGGTGATTGATGTAGTAGGGCGAGTGTACGAGTCGCAGTCCCTCGTCGACGGGCGGCAGTCCATGTTTGCCGAATCCGCCAATCCACGCGAGGTTGGCTTCGGCCGCACTGTAGGTGTCGCGCAATATGCGCGTATTTTCAATGCGCAAGACGGGCAACGTCGCGTCGAGCGCGACCGTTATTGTTCCCATTTTTAACGGCGGCTGCGCACTGTAGTCTCTAAATGTCGCATGCGCGACGCGGGGTTTGTCTAAAGACAAGAGCACCGACCCCAGCGGGTGCGTCACGGTTTGGCCACTGTCGTTGACGCGCGTGTCGTACATCATGCATACGAGTGCCGTTGGGGCGGTGCTGGACGCCACTGTGAAGGAACCGGTGCCTTTTTTGTGCATGGTGATGCGGCGCGGCGCGCTAGATACACTGGGAAAGAAAACAACAAACACTTTTTTAGAAACATAGCAATGGACGCTTTGCAGGTGGACTCCAATCTGCATAACCGTATCGTTTTTCAAGGTTATATAGGTCGTTGCGGCGACGATGATATTTGTGCCGCAGACGTTCCCAGAGCATCCACTGGGGTGGTTTTAAGTGGTCGAATACAAGTTTGTCAAATACCCCTCCGTCATATCGAAAAATGGTATTGTGTATTAAATGTATCGTACATTTGTATTGTAACCAGTCGACGAGCGCCTGAAACCAGGCCACCGTCAGTGGCGTTTCGTTCAGGCGCATGGACCATGTTATAATGTAATGGAATGCGACGGCCTTTCGGGGCGAATCCAGACAGGTGAGCTGCGGCACGCGTCGCTGCACAAAATCGAGCCAGTACTCGTCGTGGTAGTAGTCCGACTTGCGCGTCTGCATGAGGCGGGTAAACGACACGGTGTCGAGGTAGGGCTGAACGCGCTGCAACACGACATGGTTCATGAGGATGATGAAATATGTCTGTCATCTCTTTGGATCTTATCGCGCATCCAAGATTCGTTTCGCGGTGCTGCTGGGTTTGGTCACGATGCGCCCATGACAGGCGATACATACGAGTTCGTGCCCCGGCAGAAAGTAGACGACGTGGCCGCAGTGGTAGCAGTTGTATTGGTACGACGCGTGCGTGCGATTTTCGACGTAGGTGAACTTGCGCTTGCGACGCTTCTTCTTTTGCACCAGGGCCGTGGGAATGCGACTATGCAGGGAATATGACCGGTCCATTATGCATGCCACAACATACAAGTGGTATATTTATAGGCAACTATGCGTCGCATATGGACTTTGAAAGATCAGGGTCTGACTGCCCCCGAACAAGGTACGCAGGAGTGGCTGGACCAGCGCGAGGGGCGCATCACGGGAAGCAAGCCGTCCAATTTGTTTTTCCAGTTTAAAACCGAATCCGACTGGGATGAGATTTTGTCACTGTGGTCGGGCGAAACGCGCGAAGAGTTTGACGAAACGTCCAAGAAGCGCATGGCCTGGGGAAGCACCCAGGAGGACACGGCCGTGCAGGCCATCGTCGACAACATCCCCAACTCAGTCTTTTTTGACTGCCCACTCATGCCCATCGACGACGTTTATGCCGCTTCGCCCGACGGGGCCATCATTGTCACCGAAGAGGACGGCGAGACGCCCGTATGGCACGCCAACGTCGAAATCAAGTGCCCCGGACGCTTTTCGCGCGAGGGCAAAGAAAACTCTCCGGAAGAAATGCGCAAAATGGTGCTGAAAAAGTGGAAGTCGCCGGCGTTCTACTACATGGTGCAGATTCACATGGAGATGGCGGCGCAAAAGGTGAAGGACACCCTTTTCGTGGTGTGGACGCCGCTGTTGACGCGCATGTGGCGCATTCCGTTTGACGCGGGCTACTGGCAGCTGTGTTTGGACACACTGGAGAGTTTTCGCCAGAAGAGTGTGCCGTTCGAAGTGATGCGTTCCAAGGTAGATAAGTTGCGACGTCGTTCGATGGGCGTGGCAAGCCAGCCCATCTGGAAGGAAATCGGAGTATAAATATTTAATGGAAAAAATATAACATGTTTGAGTGTCCTATATGTTACAAGCATAGGCGTAAAATATCTACTTTAAAATGTGACCACCAAATCTGCACTTTTTGCTGGGAAAAGTGGCGTAAAAAGGAGGTGACTTTTTACGAGCGCATTCCGACATGTCCGCTGTGCCGCGCGCCACAAGACACGTACCGCGCGCCAAAGTGGGCCGTGTACGCCGTCGCGGGGCTTACTTGGTATGCGCTTTGGCACTCCTCCACGCAGTCAGAAACTCCTGCGTCGGCGTAAATTTAGAGCGTTTGATGGGCCTCGAGCAGTATGTATCGATGACGGCCCGCGGCACTTTTGTCGGCGCGACGTACTCCATTTCAGGCCCGTGCACGACGTATGGTTCCCACCTGTACGCCTTTGACAGGCAGCGCCGCGTCACGAGACGGGGCGAGATGCGAATCGGACCACGCGCCATGGAGTCGACGTAGTAAAGGCGCCGTTCTCCGCCGGTGGTCTCCGGACGCACACACGTAAAGTGGTGGTTAAAAGGCTGGTGCAAAATGATGCCACGAAAGCTGTCATCTTGCAGCAATGTCTGAAGGTCGTCCGTTTTCCACTCGCGGTCCTTGGCCGTCTCGTGAACAGCGCGTTTGGCCGTATATCCACGCGCGCGAATCGTCTCCAGCACGGCACTGCAGGACCAGTCGCCCGAGTACGACTCGTGGTTTGTAATCGTATCGCCGGTGCGTTTTTCTATCGCACGGCACGCGTCATGCATGTCTGCGCGCGTCACGGCACTACTTTTAAACATGTTCTGAATCGCATGCAGGCCACACTCTTGCGAATATTGACGGACAAAAAACATCAAGTCACCTGCAAGCATCTACCTTTATATATTAAAAAAGTATTAATCGTCGCATTTTCTTTTTTCGACGCGAAATCCACTACTTTGAAACGCCGTATTTGGAATATATGTTCCGTCCACCATGTGCACGTAAAACATACCAATATGGTCAATCATGTGGTCTTGGCCCTGGACAGTCACCTTGTCGCGCGGACCCATCATGCCCTCGGCGCGTATCATCATGCCCGTAAAAAAGGAAATGATGTACGGTTGAAAGGCATAGCCGACGCCGATGGACAACCCGCCAAATAGCGACTGAACCACGTCCGGACTGCACAGGTGACTCAACAAAAAGACAGCGACGATAGTCATCGTAAAAAACTCGACCAACTGGGCCACAAACTTGGACGTTTCAAAGTACGAGTGCAAACTGTATTTGAGCACGCGCGTCAGAATGCGCATAATCAGAAAAACACCGACACTCAAAAGAATATCATCAAGTGAGTTCCACACGCTCGAAAACAACGACTCGAATGTCGCAGGGTCGGACATGTTCACCCGCGAAAAAGTCCACATTTATACCCGCCTTTTTCTCACCGCGACTATTTAATGGATGTGGCCGGGATCCGTAGTGGACCGTCCACATGAACGATACAGAGATGGAGCCCCCCAAACTTGGCAAACGAAAACGGCCCAAGGCCAAAAAAAAGCAAATCGACGCGGCGTCACTCGACCTGGGCGACACAAAGCGCGTCGCCTTGCCACCCTTTGAACTCCAAAATGTCGTCGCCACCTTCAACCTCGGCATCGACTACTTGGACCTGCGCTCCATCGCCCTCCACAAACCATTCGTAGAGTACAACCCGCAAAAATTTGCCGCCGCGACAATAAGAATACGCTACCCGCGCACCACCGCCCTCGCGTTTGCCTCGGGCAACATGGTGTGCACCGGTGCCAAAACCGAGATTGAGTCCAGACTCGCTAGCCGCAAGTACGTGCGCCTGCTCCAAAAACACGGCATTCCTGTCTGCTTTCGCGATTTCAAAATTCAAAATATTGTGGCCTCGGCCGAAATTCCGCATACGCTCAAGCTTCTGGAACTCTCGCGCACATACGGGCCCTACGTGTCGTACGAGCCCGATTTGTTTCCGGGGCTCGTCTTCCGAACCACGGCGCCCAAACTCGTTTTCTTACTGTTTCGGTCGGGAAAAATTGTCATTACCGGCGCAAAGTCGCGGTCCGAAATACAAGCGACCTTTTCGTCGCTGTTTTACGGCATCATCTGCAAATTTATCGATTATGAAGACAAGTCGGGCTCCAGTTCCGAGTACAGAACCAAAATGAGACGACGTGCGCATCGGTGATTTTACCATATAAATATACACGCCATTCGCAGGAAATGGGCCAGGGTCAAAACACAAACCGCGCCGACGAACAAAAGCTACAATTTGAAAACGAGCGTTGCGACGATTACGACGAGTTCAAACAGTTTTTCATCGACGGGTGGGTCAACGGAGACGTCTTTTTTCTCCTCGGTGAGGCGGCCGAAAAGGGACGCGACGACTTTCTTAAAGCGTACGATACACACGTGCGCAATTACGAATCGCCGGGTGGCGTAGCGCATCATGTGGGCATGCAGGCACTCAGAAATGCCGGTGAAGCTCTTCAGGAAGCTCTTGAACAATACGCCACGCCCAGACTGCGTCAGAGATTGCAGAGAATGTTGCAGAAGATACGTGAGAAAAAAAGTGGCGAAGCGAACGCTTGCCTGTCGGGGGTACACTTTGCGGATACAGCAGCGTTTAAAACATACACGAAAAATTAATGTGGTAACATATTTTTATGTGGCTCTAATAAAATCGCATGCATACAGCGTTGTAGACTACCCATGATGACAATGGTGCAAATAATCACCAGAAATGTCGTCGACCGAATAAACGTCAGATAATCTCCTGTCACGCCCATACATAGCGCAAAAGAAATCGCACCACGAACCCCACACATGGAGAAAAACAACAGCGTTCTTGTGGTCCACTGCCGCCGCCCGCACGCGCGCAAACACGCCCCGATGGCGAACACTACGACCACACGTGCCACCACACACGACAGCAAAATGAGCACCGAGAGGCCCCATTCGGCGCCGTCGTAATTGCGCCAGGCGAGTCCAAGCATGACGTAGACGTACGCCTCTACGATTTCAGACAGACTTGACACGGTCGTTTTTAACTCGTCCGACGCCACGCTGCGAATAGAACTCCCATACACGAACAACGCCAGAATGCCCGAGATGTCGAAACTCTCACACAACGAATAAATAAACAGGGCCGACACCAAGTGAAACGTCATGGCGCGCGGACGCCAGCGACGAATAAGACACCCACTGGCCAACCCGACGCACGATGCCAGTACGCCGTTCAGTGCAGTAAGACCGATGGCCTCCATGGTCACCCAGCGGCTCACCGACTCGTGCTTCGTCGCCATGTGTGAAAACAAACGCACCATCACGACGGAAATCGCATCGTTCATGACGGATTCGTTCTCAAGCACTTCCGGAAAGTACGTGTCCTCTAACTCTAAATGCGACGCCAACGATATGGTGGCGACAGTGTCTGTCGGGGCCAAAAACGACGCCACGAGAAGCGCTTCGGTATAAGAAAACGCCATCGACGTGCCAGACGTCCACACCAATATACCCCACGCGATGAGCAAAATACTACACAGCGTGCCGACCCAGGCAAACAAACACGATGCCAGCCACGTGCGCCACAACGATTCGATACGAAACTGAAGGGCCGAGTTCAACAGTATGGGCGGCAGCAGCAAGTACAGGAAAAGTTCGGAGATAAAGTGCATGTCACTGGCACCGGGCCACAAACACGCCGTGATTAAGCCGAGACACACTGCAATCACGGAAGATGGTATGCACCCAAATGCGGAGACCTTATCCCAGCCGATGACAACAGCGATAAGCCCAAGCATGGTGACGACCTCCGCGCCCAATATACTATGACGCTCTACAAACATGTGATAAAAAAAAATAATGAAACTTATAGTTTACTCTTCAGTTTTGTTTTGTGATTCTTTTTCCAAATCATTCATAAATGTTTTTACTTTTTTGACCGCTTCTCGCACCTTGGGCATTACGAAAGCCACGTCTTCTGGATACTCTGCACTCAAATAAATACCAGTCACAATACCCAACACAAACGAACTGATTTTTCCACTCATGATGTTGCGAAGCGTCGCATTTAAATACTGTCGCCCCAGGGAAGTTGCCACACCTTGAGAAGAGCACAGCCGGCCGACGGTAGGTCGAAATAGACCTCCGTGTCGTTGACCCGTGCGTTGCCACCGGCGTAGTCGACGAAAAGAGCGTCTGGTTTTTCGTAAAGGGTGCAAGACGCAGTTGCGGGCGATAAGTGTTGACAATCGTCCACGTTCCATCCAGAAAAAGTCGCATCGCCCGTAGCATTGACGCACGTTTTGACGACGGCTTTCACTTCGGGCGTGGCAAATGTCAATGTGTCCATTTCGCTCACGAGTGAGAAATAATAGGTCCATATTTGAAACATCATGAGACACAATACACCACATACCGTGATTAAAAGTCCAACTCGACACGTCCAGACACGCGTAGTTTTGTCACACATGTCAACGTCCTGTTTCATCTTTATGGAGACGTCGCCCCCTGTTTTATATCTATTTTTTGTTTTTTCGTAGGTGGTGATATCTGTACACGTTTTAATGTCGGACTGTACGCCGGGGATGTCGGACTGTACGCCGGGGATGTCGGACTGTACGCCGGGGATGTCGGACTGTACGCCGGGGATGCAGGACTGTATGCGGGCGATGTCGGACTGTAGGCGAGCGATGTCGGACTGTACGCGGGCGATGTCGGACTGTAGGCGGGCGATGTCGGACTGTACGCGGGCGATGTCGGACTGTAGGCGGGCGATGCAGGGCTGTAGGCCGGGGATGTAGGACTGTATGCGGGCGATGTCGGAGCATAGTTTGGACTCTGAGGAACGTATGGTTTTTGTTCTGGAGGCGGCACCACCTGTGGTTGTTGCCATACTGCCGCTTGTGGTTGTTGCCACGCCGGTACTGCCGCTTGTGGTTGTTGCCATGCCGGTACTGCCGCCTGTGGTGCCGCTTGTGGTTGTTGCCACGCCGGTACTGCCGCTTGTGGTTGTTGCCATGCCGGTACTGCCGCTTGTGGTTGTTGCCACGCCGGTACTGCCGCCTGTGGTGCCGCTTGTGGTTGTTGCCACGCCGGTACTGCCGCCTGTGGTGCCGCGGGTGGTTGTTGCCACGCCGATTCCGCCGCGTAGGTCGTGTGTGCTGACCATTCACTTGTGGGCATCCAATTGTCCATAAATAGGTCGTCGTCTTGGTCCATAGATTCCGGTACCCAGTCGTCGGCATCCCACGTTTTTTGATAAGTTGGGTCTGTGTAGACTTCGTTAAAGCAAGACCCAATTTTGGGTTCTTTGCCCATAAGAATTTGTTCCGAGATGCCCGACAGGTCGTCGGACAAGTTTTTGTACGCTGCGTGATGAAAAATTTCTACGGGCTGCTCGAAAGTTGCCCGTTTTATCGGCGTGATGCCGTGCATCATTTTTTTGACGCCGTGTCGAGTGAGAGCTGTGATGTGACCGGACCACGTCATCCAGTCGACGATGAGCATATGGTGTCGTACGTTCACGTAGATGCCGTAGGCGCCGAGAACACTGTGTATTTCCCGCAGCAGTGCAGTGCGTGCCGCTTCGATGCCGTACGTTTTTTGTATAGCAAATATATCATTGCACTTTATATTGTTGCGCTCGATGCCTTCGACGCCTAATAGATAATTGATGTCGGCTCCTTGAATGTCGAACGCAAAATTGCCACCGACGACTTTGGGAACGAGATGGGGGAAATGTTTGCTTCCTTTCACGACGGCATCCAGCACGTGTTTCATGTGCGTGTAGAAAGTCTCTTCTTGCACATTTTGTTTGCGACTGCGTGCAAAGAGTAAGGGGGCACTGTCCACTGTGTCGACGTATGCGAACGCGACGTGTTTGCTAATGGTCATGGACCGCAGCGTATTCACGACTTGGTAGACGTCGGTGTCGCGCTGAACCATCTGTTTTCGGTCGAGCTCGCAGCGCATGACAAGTTTTGACTTTTTGTTGGACCACCGCTGATTATCGGGGAGTGCTAAATATTCCTGGATTTCCGACGTCACGTCGTGGCGCACGTAACGATGTTCTTTCAAAATGTCGCGCACCGACGTACGCTGGATGTCCGTTTGTATTTTCCACGCACGCTCGGGCTCTTCTGCCTTTGTGAATACGGTACAGTAGGGCGTTTTTATTTTTGACGACGCGTTGATGAGCTCTTCAAAGCGTGGCACGCCCAGTGTGACGTTTTTCGCACTGTTCCCCGCAGAGTGGAACGTATTGAGCGTCATCTGCATCGTGGGCTCCCCAATCGATTGCGCAGCGAGCACGCCGACCATCTCGCCGGGCGAAATGGTCGCTTGTCTCCATTTTTTGCGCAACACGTCGACGACCTGTTGCAATGCTTCTGGTGAACATATGGGCGCCACACGCTTGCATGCGAGCACGGAAATCACGTATGCGTGTGTCAATTGATTCGAGGCGACATCTTCAAGCAAAGGACGCACGATGTTTTGCGCATTTAAAAGTGACATGTGTCCTTCGTCCTTAAATTTGTCCAAGATGCGTTGTGCGGGGACAACAATGGCCCATTTTGACCCCTGCTCAAACTTGTTCTCGGTCGAGAGTTTCCACACCTCATAGGCGGCTTGAATCTGCGCCCATTCGTTTGTCAAGGTTTGGTACGCAGTGGCGAGCGCTTCGGACGATTCGACGTCTTCGAACGGAAATTTGACCATTTCGTGACGCATGCTGTCGAGACCGTCTTCTCCGTACTCGAACTGCATAATGCGCTGCTGTGAGTCGCGCACAGACTTGTCGTTGGCCACGTGCAGCGACTCGAGGGACTTGACGAGGCGCCTTTGGATATAGCCAGTCGTCGAGGTCTTGACGGCCGTATCAATGAGACCTTCGCGTCCGCCGACCGTGTGGTGCCAATACTCGTCTGGCGTGAGTCCGTCAATGTACGAGTGCTTGACAAACCCCTTGGAACGTGCCGACATGTCCCCCGGGCGAAACATGGGCAGTGTACGTCCCTTGAGCGTGGCCTGCATCCGTTTACCGCTGCAATTTTGCTGCCCGACACAGGCTGTGATTTGCATGATGTTGACCATGGACCCCTTTGAGCCACTTTTGACCATGAGGCCGAGGCAGTTGTCTTTGGACATGTCGTTTTGTGCAATCAATCCCATGGAGTCGCGGGTCTGGTTCAGAGTTTGATTGATAAGCGCCTCTGGGTTTTCGTGTTCTTTGTAGAGTCTTGCGACATCCGTGTCGATGGTCGCACACTCTTGACGCACGCGTTTGGCCGTCGAATCGGAGATGCGCATGTCGCCGATGCCTATCGAAAACCCCTGTGTGGAAAACCAGACGTGGTTGATGCGTTGCAATTCGTTGATAAACTGCACGGTGCGTTCGGGCCCATAGTCGTTGTACAGCATGTGAATAATGGAGCCATGGCCGCGGCCGAGATATTTCTTGCCGAGTTGCCCGGAAACGAGCTGGCCATCGCGAATCTCAACATCGCCGGAGCGCCAGCGCATGTCTGGCGGAAACAACATCGACATGCACTGGCGGCCCGTCCAGAGTTGGCGAGGGTGCACGATGGCAGGCGGGGGCAGCGTGCCCCCCTCGACCCACATGCAAATGTCGCACATTTCAGCGCGGTCCAAAAAGACGTCTGGCGCCGTCATCATATACGATGACAAAAGAGAGTCCTGCACAATACCCATCACCGGCCGATTCGATTGTGGAGAAACGATGTTCTTCGCCACAGACATGAGCTCCTGAGCGTCAGCTCGGCTCGAAAACGTCTGCAAAGCGTGCAAATTCATCTCGTCACCGTCGAAATCGGCATTATAAGGCGTCGTACACGTCAAATTGAGGCGAAACGTCTTTCCCGTCATGATTTTCGCCCGATGGCACATGATGGACATTTTGTGGAGGGACGGTTGGCGGTTGAAAAGGACCAGGTCTCCGTCGCGGAGTTGGCGTTCGACGGACCATCCGACCTGCACGTCGGCTTGGCCACGCACGGTGCGTTGGTCAAACCTTACGCCATCCTTGTTGATGACGTAGCGAATGCGTGGGTCCTGCTTGGAGACCATTTCGCGTATCGTATCATAATTAAAACGATTGACGTGTTCGACCACGGTCAGTGTTTCCGCGACTTGCTTTGGAACACCCACGTCCCGCATGTCCATCATTGCGTCGCCCGTGATGACGGTACGCGCCGTGTAGTTGCATCGTTTGCCCATCAACGAACCGCGGATGCGTCCCTGCTTGCCGCGAAGGCGTTCCGAAATAGATTTCTGCCGTGAATTTTTACTATTTTTGTATTTGGACGGCATGCGAGTCTGGTCCAAATACATGTGTATGGCGTCTTGCACGCGTTGGGCCGCATGTTCGCGCACAATCGTAATTTCGTCGGCGTCGATGACTTGCTTGCAGGACTTGGCCACGCGTAGCAGGTAGATAAGTCTCCGCGTCAGGTCGTCTTCACCGCGAACCTCTTCGCCGTCGCGCGTCGGTGAAGGTCGTACGGCATTCGGAGGAATCGGAAGCACCGTGAGAACGAGCCACGACGGATGAAAGGCCCGCCCAGACGTATTGTGCAGGAGCACGTCTTCGTCAGAGATGCGCGATAGCCACGCGTGCGCTTCCGGGGCCAATAATTGACGCGTTGGTTTCCCAGGAATGCTGATATTCAGGGTCGTTGCGTCAACCTTGGTGACCTTTGGCAGGGCATTGTTGCACGTTTGACATTTCTTGACGGGGGTAGTATGGACCGCGGCGCAGTGGTGGCACGTGCGTCTCAACCACCAGAGCACTTCGACTACCCAGCCAATGTGATAGCAGGGAAGTGGAAGTTCGTAGTGGCCAAAGTGGCCACTGCAGCCGGACCACATTTTGCCGCACGCGGTGCAGCGTCCGTGGCGCGAGTTGACGCCGAAGCGCGGGTCTCGCAGACCTCCCTTACATGGAACATTGTCCTCGTACAATTCGCTCGTTGTTACCTCCACCAACGACATGGTACGTATGGCCGCAGGACTCAGCACGCCGAAATCAATGCGACTGAATTCTTTGGTCATTGCCGTCAAAGTATTGTGAGGTGCTTAATATAGATCCAATTTGAAATCCTCATATGTACATCATGTGCGACGCTTTCGAGTATTTGATGAAAATGGACTACTTAAGTCTTAAGCTAAGATAAAATACTGATAATATGAGATTTTTTAGTATCGCGCTATTCGTACTCGGTTTAATCGGTAATGCCTCCGGTGAATGCACCATAGAATGTTTACAAGATGGATGTGTAGATGAAGCGGATGTTAACAATTGTCCCGCCGATTTAAACGAAGATGGTGCCGTCACTACAGCCGACCTATTGCTTTTTCTAAGTGCTTTCGGTGAAAACTGTGAATAAAAACCTTGCGCCGGCTCAACTTTTCTTTCCGCGATAGCTATCGGCGAAAGAACTTTTGGCAATCCTAAGGGGAAAAAATCTGACGTCGGCTCGATTTTTCTTTTCGTGATAGCTATCGGCGAAAGAAAAGTTGACCCTCGGCTGAAAAAAAAATCT
>Ga0255752_10000138_pt1 | contig 85468 bp, 140 predicted proteins | sample 011ome_25_FD_179952 | JGI IMG/M metagenome (GOLD analysis project Ga0255752, IMG submission 179952) | Coastal salt marsh microbial communities from the Groves Creek Marsh, Skidaway Island, Georgia - 011512CT metaG (version 2) | ecosystem: Environmental > Aquatic > Marine > Intertidal zone >...
TCACTGACTACGAAGTAACTGAAAATTCAGGTTATCTTGAAGTAGTTGTTATGCACGACGGTCCTTGGACAATTTATACAGATAGCGGTTTTGAAAAAGCTATCAGTGACATGATTGGTATGGAAGTATCGTTCAGTGAACAAGGTATGCAAGAAGATGGTAGAGCACACCTTGAAGGTTCTGAACCAGGCGAGATGGAAAATACCAATCCAGATCTTTCAAGACTTAAAATGTTAGCAGGAACAACATCAATATAATTACAGGTATAAACTAGAGCTATGGAGACATAGCTCTTTTTTTAATAGATAAGTACTACTACAATGAGTGTAGATACCAATTTAATCAAAAGCCCGTACAAACGAGAAAAGTTTACAGCTCAACAAGTTGAAGAAATCGTTAAGTGTACGCAGGACCCTCAATATTTTATTGAAAACTTTGTATGGATACAACATCCTGTCAAAGGCAGAATGAAGTTTGATTTGTTTGACTTTCAAAAAGGCTTACTAGATGCTTATCACGGTCACAGATACAGTATAGCATTAATTAGTAGACAAATGGGTAAGTCAACAGCGGCAGCGGCATACTTGCTATGGTATGCTATGTATGTACCTGATCAAACAATTCTTATCGCAGCACACAAATACAGTGGTGCTCAAGAGATTATGCAACGTATTAGATTTGCATACGAACTATTACCAGATCATGTACGTGCAGGTGTAACAGCATATAACAAAGGATCGTTGGAGTTTGACAACGGATCACGTATTATTGCACAAGCAACAACAGAAAACACTGGTCGTGGTTTAAGTATTTCGCTAGCATACTTGGACGAGTTTGCATTTGTGCGTCCTACAATTGCCAGAGAGTTCTGGACATCACTTAGTCCAACACTTAGTACAGGTGGTAAATGTATTATTACTAGTACACCAAATCAGGACGATGATCAGTTTGCACAAATTTGGAGAGCTGCTTGTAACACAGTAGACGAATATGGATTTGAAAAACAAATTGGTAAAAACGGATTTAAGGCATATAGTGCTGATTGGAAAGCACACCCAGACAGAGATCAAGAGTGGGCAGATCAAGAACAGGGAAAAATTGGCGAAGAAAGATTTCGTCGCGAACACTTAAATGAATTTATTGCTTATGATGAAACATTGATTAGCAGTCTAAAACTAGCAATGATGGAAAGCAAAGACATACACAGACGTACAGGACAAGTACGTTGGTATAAAAATATTGTTAAAGGCAGAACATACATTGCTGGACTGGATCCAAGTTTAGGAACGGGTGGAGACAATGCCGCTATACAAATATATGAACTACCAGGTATGCGTCAAGTAGCAGAATGGATGCACAACAAAACACCCATTACTGATCAGATACGTATACTAAGACAAATGTTATTAGAAATACAGGAAGAAGCACCTGAAAGTGAAATATATTGGAGTGTTGAAAATAATACACTAGGCGAAGCGGCATTGGTAGTAATTGCAGAATTAGGTGAAGATAATATTCCAGGTACACTGATTAGTCAACCACGCAGTGCAAACAGAGGCTTTAGAAAAGGTTTCACTACCACAAACAAAAGCAAGTTAGCCGCATGTAGTAAACTTAAGACTTGGGTTGAAACAGACAAAATGGAAATTGCAAGTAGTGCGCTACTTAAAGAGATCAAAACATTTATTGCCAGAGGCAGTAGTTTTAGTGCTAAAGATGGTGAAACAGATGATCTAGTAATGGCATGTGTGCTGGTAGTACGTATTGCTCAACAAGTAGCGCAGTATGATGAAAGCGCCTACGATGAATTAAAAGATAGTTTTAGTGACGACGAGGCTGTGGATCCTATGCCTTTTGTGTTTCTAACATAAATATAATAAAGGAATTGATATGATTAGCAGCGATAAAGTATCTGAAAAAATGTTTAAGATTCTCAAAGGCAACGGACATAATTTGAAGTTGTTTACGGATGAGGGCGAGCATACTGTTGATCCTAATAGTGCAAGAAGATTTTATATTCAAGATCTAGGCACTATGATCAATCTTGACGAAACTGATAGTACAAGAGAAATACGTGTAAGTGTTAATCAAAACACTGACATCGATCAATTCAGACGTACACTAGAACAATTAAAAAATCTAGCAAATCAAAGTGTAATAGAATATACATTAAAAAGTTTTACAAAACACATTGAACCAAAAGACCAAGATTACCAAGCGCAAAAGGTGAGAGACATGAAAATTGAAGAAGGTATTAGTGCAGCATACGGAACTAGCAAGAGCAGTTATCAAAAGCTAGAAAGTGCTAAACTTATTATTAAACACACAAAACCAGTGAACGAAGAATCACGTGGAAGTAGAAGCAGAAACATCAGTGCAATTTATATTGAGAATGCAGAAGGTGAACGTTTCAAAATGCCAACAAACAATTTAGCAGGCGGCAGAGCAATGCTACGTCATGTTAAAGAAGGTGGCAACCCACATGATCCATTTGGACAACATATTCAAGAACAAACTGTAGAACTTAAAAAACTCAAAGAGTTTGCCAACTACAGTAAGCGCAATGGTTTGGTAAACGAAGATACAGCAGAAATCGTAGAAGCAGTCTCTCAACGTATTGCTAGTATCAGAGAAGGAATTAACAAACTCAAAGGTTGTAAGTGTTATAACGAAACCAAAGAAAAGTTTGAAGCAAAAGAAGTTAAGATCAATGAAACAGATCGTGCAAAACTTCGTAACCAGTTTACAGTACGCACATTTGACGAAAGTCTAGATGATGCGCTACCGTATGTAAATGCATTAGTTAAAGAGATGAAAGCCATCAAAGAACGTGATGCATTTGCAAAAGAGACACTGAATAGCCTAGCTAATGCTATCCTAGGAATGGATACCGTTAGACTACGCAAAGGTGTTGATATCAAGAATGATCCTGAAAATCCAATGGTAAGTAAGAGACTTGTTGGAGATCCAATCCAACAACAACTTGGTGCAATTGCACAATATCTAAGTGGCGTCATTGATGGCGGCAAAGATCAGGATCAGTTGAGTGTATTACTTGCAAGATTCAATGATGAGGTTGACAATATCAAAGATGGTGCTATGTTAAAACAAGCAGTAAGTGCTATTAAAACATTGATGCCTAAGTTGAAATCAGCAGCAAGTGAAACAATCAGTGTACCCAGTGAGAACTATGAACAAACATTTGAAGGCGCATTTACAAAATACGATTTCGATAAACTTTTTAGTTGACAACCTCACAAAATACACATATAATAGTGATTACATAAGTGGTCACAAAGGCATACTTAGGCATAAACATAGGCAAAATATAGGAGAAATACTATGGCAACATTGGCAGAAATTCGTGCAAAATTACAACAACAAGAAAACCGCGGAGGCGGATCTAGCTCAGGTGGCGATAACGCTATCTTCCCATTTTGGAATATCCCAGAAAATTCAACAAGTGTAATTCGTTTCTTACCAGACGGTGATTCGAGTAATACTTACTTTTGGCGTGAGCGTCAAATGATTCGTTTGGAGTTTGCAGGCGTAAAAGGCGATACCAACAGTCGTCGTGTTACTGTAAACGTTCCATGTAACGAAATGTGGGGTCCAGTGGGCAGTTGCCCAGTGCTTGCAGAAGTACGCAACTGGTTTAAAGATCCTAACTTAGAAGACATGGGTCGTAAGTATTGGAAAAAACGCAGTTATGTGTTTCAAGGATTTGTAGCTGAAAACAGTCTACAAGAAGATACTACTCCTGACAATCCAATTCGTAGGTTTATTATTAATCCTAGTATCTTTAATATTATCAAAGGTGCGTTAATGGACAGTGACTTTGTTGAACTTCCGACTGATATTGAACAAGGTACTGATTTCCGTCTTACCAAGACTACTAAAGGTCAATATGCTGATTACAGCACATCAAGTTGGGCTCGCAGAGAGCGTAGTTTAGACAGCAATGAACGTGCAGCAATTGAAGCTCACGGGCTGTTTAACCTAAATGATTTTCTTCCTAAACAGCCAACTGAAGCTGAATTGACTGCAATTGGTCAAATGTTTGAAGCAAGTGTTGACGGTCAAATGTATGATCCAGAACTGTTCGGTAACTTCTATCGTCCAGCTGGTGTACAAATTGACACTGCCAACAGTGCGCCAAACAATTCAGCGCCAAAACCTGCGGCACAAAGTGTTGCACAACCAGCACCTGCTCCAGTAGCAGAAGCGGCACCAACTCCAGTTACTCCACCTGCACAACAGGAAGCAGTAGCGGCAGCGGCAGCGGCAACAGCTCCTGCAAGCGAAGAAGGTGATAAACCCAGTGCGCAAGATATTTTGGCAGCAATTCGCAATCGTAGCAATTAATCAACAATAATTAAAGTAGGCGGCAACTAGTCGCCTACTGTGGCTTTATGGAGAAATAGATGGCAAAACCTTTTGACGTAAGTAAATTCCGCAAAAGCATTACTAAGAGCGTACCTGGGCTCAGTAGCGGATTTAGGGATCCTGATACATGGATCTCAACAGGAAATTATACACTAAACAAACTGCTGAGTGGAGACTTTAACAAAGGCATTCCGCTGGGCAAAGTAACAGTGTTTGCAGGTGAAAGTGGTGCAGGTAAAAGTTTTATCTGCAGTGGTAACTTGATCAGAGAAGCACAAAAGCAAGGTATTTTTTGTGTTCTCATCGACAGTGAAAACGCACTAGACGAGAAATGGCTACAAGCACTTGATGTTGACACCGGTGAAGACAAACTTCTCAAACTAAACGTAGCAATGATTGATGAAGTTGCAAAAATTATCAGTGAATTTATGAAAGACTACAAAGCACAGTTCGCTGACAAAGAAGAAGAAGATCGCCCAAAAGTACTGTTCGTAATTGACAGTTTGGGTATGATGCTAACTCCTACTGATATTGACCAGTTTCAAAAAGGTGATATGAAAGGTGACTTGGGTCGTAAGCCCAAAGCACTTACTGCACTTGTTAGAAATTGTGTAAACATGTTTGGCGACTACAATGTAGGATTGGTAGCAACTAACCATACATATGCATCGCAGGATATGTTTGATCCAGATGATAAGATCAGCGGTGGACAAGGATTTATCTATGCATCAAGTATTGTGGTTGCTATGCGCAAACTCAAGCTCAAAGAAGACGAAGATGGTAACAAAGTTACTGATGTTCGAGGTATTAGAGCGGCGTGTAAGGTTATGAAAACTCGTTTTGCAAAACCGTTTGAAAGTGTGCAGATCAAGATTCCATATGAGACTGGTATGAATCCATACAGTGGTTTTGTTGACTTGTGTGAAAAACTTGAACTGTTGAAGAAAACAGGTAACCGTTTGGAATACACAAGCCCAGTTACTGGTGAGGTACTAATTAAATTTCGCAAAGCGTGGGAGCGCAATGAAGAAGGCTGTTTGGATCTCATTATGACCGAATGGGGACAAAAAGACCTTCCGGAGGTAAATATCGACGATGAACAAGACGTCTTACCTGAGGAAGAATTAACCTATGAAAATGAATGACAGTGAGATAGCCGCATATATTGATATGTGGCTATCTATGAAACCTTATATTAGTGCCAAAGACAAAGAAATTGCATGTGAAAAGTTTTTGAATGTTATCAATGAAAACATCTGTGATCTAAATGAAGTATGCGACGAATGGTTTGGCTACGACTCAACACTTGACAGAGTGCTCAGAGATTGTTATTATGAAGATGCATATGATGATATTGATGAGGACTCAGATGAATACGATGATTGGTAAATGAGCTGGTTTAGTGAAATACGCAAAGACATAGCTAATATTGTTCCTGCAATTGATCACTTCGAAAAAGAACTTTCTGAAGCAAGACTGGACACAAGCCTCAAAGGCAGTGTAGAAAAAAACAGTCGAGATATGCCCGGTATAGTTGAACATCGATTTAATCAATTGCAGGAAATAGAAGCAATATTAGAATATCTCAATATTGAAATGCGTAAAATACGCAACAAACATTATCGCAAGTATCTTGAAGGATACAATAAAGCACTTTCAAGTAGAGATGCTGAAAAGTACAGTGATGGTGAACAAGAAGTAATAGATCAGCAACACATTATCAATGAAGTTGCACTTGTGAGAAACAAGTATATGGGCCTGGTAAAAGCATTGGATGCTAAACAGTTTCAAATAAACAATGTGGTAAAATTACGTGCCGCAGGATTGGAAGATGTAAGTTTATGAGAATAGTATTTTGTTTACCAGGTAATAGCTACAGTGGCGAATTTTTGCGATCATTCACAAGTGTATGGTCTTGGTGCATGCAAAATGGACACCAACCTGTTCTAAGTCAACAACACAGTAGTATGGTAAATTTTGCTCGTTGTAAAGTAGCAGGTGCAGACGTATCTAAAGGTATGTATCAAAAGCCATTCAATGGTATAGAATATGATCGCATGATGTGGATCGACAGCGATCAAGTATTCACAGTGGAACATTTTACTAAACTACTAAGCATGGATTGTGATGTTGCAAGCGGCTGGTACAGTCAACCTCATGGATTTACACCAGTTGTAGAAAACTTAGATGATGAATATTTTAATACACACGGACATTATCAGTTTATAAAAACAGAAGAAATGCTAGAACGTAAGTTTGCTTTCAAAGCAGATTATATAGGTTTTGGTTGGGTAATGATAAAACAAGGTATATTTGAACGTATGGAATACCCGTGGTTTGCTCCTAAGAAGTTACAAGTACCGCAGGGATATGAAATGTGTAGTGAAGATGTTGCTTGGTGTTTGGATGCAAAGCAACTGGACATAGACATATATGTAGATCCACAAATACGTGTAGGACACGAAAAAACACAAATAATTTAAAAAAAGATCAAAAAAAGACTTGACAGTAAGACTTCTTGGTGCTATATTATATGTATAGTTAGAAACAAAGAAGGAACACACGATGTTTAGAATCCCATCATTTTACGAAGCAACACCAAGTTTTGAAGATGCTTGGAACACAATTACTAACTTTGGTCGTGGCGATGCACTAGAAGGCATGAACGCAATGAACCGTGTTTGGGAAGAGCATTGTGCATCAGGCAATGATGACGATGAATTTTATGACAACTACGAATATGAAGCAAATGCTTTTAATGTAGTGTTTGCAAATATGAGTAAACTGTTTGGAGAGGTAGCATAATGTATAATATGGAAACTGCACTGGTTGACTATATCAACGCTCAACGCAAAGAAGCTGAAGAGTTTTCAAAGCAACCAGGTTGTTGGATGGGTATGATGCCTGCGGCAACTGAAACTGAGTATTGGAGTAATCGTGTTCCTTCCGGCACTCTTAAAGAATATATGCGTATTCAACTAGAAGAAGATGCATACTACATTACTGCTGATTATGTCAGTAAAGGTTATGCACGTTCTTTAGACTTTGCCAATTGGAGCGATAGTGCTATTGAACGACACATCGAAAATATTTGTAGAGAAAAGGAGGCTGCATGATGTCGTCTTTGCCTGTAGATGTTGAAGCAAAACTTTCAACTAAATTGCCACTATATGATGAAGTACATGGTGGTCCTTATGATCGAGGAGGTGCTGATAGTTATTATGGACGAAGCTTTGATCCTCACTATTGGCCCGAAGGTACAAATAAAGGTACTCGTATCGAAATGAAAGATATGACACCCGAGGAAATTACTGCTTATACTGCTGGCTATCGTGACAACGAAGATGCTGGCGACTTTAAAGAGTGGTAAAAAAAGATTAAAAAAGACGTCTTTTTTTCTTGACAATAAGACGTCTTACTGCTATATTATTATTGTAAGTTAAACAAACGAAGAGGACTTCGAAAATGGCATATGTATCCCAAGCAATGAAAAAAGAACTAGCACCAGCTATCAAAGCTGTATTGAAAAAATACAAAATGAAAGCTAGTATTGCAGTTCGCAATCATTCAACACTTGCTGTGAATATTAAATCAGGCGCCCTTGATTTTAGCGACAGTTTTACACACGGTGACGGATACTGCCAAGTTAACGAATATTGGATTGATAGCCATTATGATGGTGTCAAGCGTGACTTTCTAAATGAGCTGTTAGCGGCTATGAAAGGTCCCAAATACTTTAACAACGATGACGCAATGACTGATTACTTCAGTCGCAGTCACTACACTGACATCAATGTTGGTCAGTGGAACAAGCCTTACGAATTAGTAGCGTAAGAAAGGATTTAAACTGCCCTTAGCTCAGCTGGATAGAGCAAGTGCCTTCTAAGCACTAGGTCAGAGGTTCGAATCCTCTAGGGCAGGCCAATAACGCTCGCATGATGGAATAGGTAGACATAACAGACTTAAAATCTGTGGCCTTAGTGCGTCCCGGTTCGAGTCCGGGTGCGAGTACCAAAACAGCGCCTGTAGCTTAACGGTTAAAGCCCCCCGCTCATAACGGGTCGACTGTAGGTTCGAATCCTACCGGGCGCACCATAAATAACGAAACAATAAACAGCTAAGTAAAATGTACAAAGTAACAGCATATTTCAAAGATAAGAAAATAGTTCGTAGGTTTTATGATCTTTATGATGCAATTGATTATCGAGATACTGTTGATGCACATTATCCCTTAAAGGTAACATTTGAAAAAGGAAAAGATATGAGAGAATGGGTGTATAATTGTTGGAATGTAGTGATGGATGATACACGAAATCCACTAAGCAACATTCCAGACTTCAGTACACGACATATGATTATGCAGGTATTGGCATGGATGTGGTGTATTGTATTTGCTATCTTTGTAGGTAGCATGTGGGCAGGTGTGTTTAGTATGATTCTACACGCACTAATACTAGCTGCGGTAGCTGTCACAGTAGCAACATTTGAAACAGCCAAACGTAACCCAAATGTGTTCCGTGTAGACAACGGAATCAATTCACGTGGTTACGGTGGCGAACACGAGTAAAGGAGAAAACAATGAGTATGAGTGCTCAATTAGTTAAAGCCGCACGTATGCATGCTGAAGGCGAGCTAGAACGTGCTAAAACAAATATTTTAGTTTATATGAATCAAAGTGTTGGTATTGGCGAACACAGCGATATTGTAGAAGCAATCCAGGAAGAATTGGATAAAATGGCAGCATCAGAAGATCGCATTGAAATGTTGGACAAACATTTCTCATAATAAAAACGCTCCTATAGCTCAGTTGGTAGAGCAATTGATTTGTAATCAATAGGTCCGCGGTTCGAGTCCGTGTGGGAGCACCATAAAGCGCCTGTGGTGAAATTGGTAGACACGCTAGATTTAGGTTCTAGTGCTTTACGGCGTGGGGGTTCAAGTCCCTCCAGGCGCACCATAACAAAGGAAATATTAATGGACTATTACAATAAATTCCAAAAAGACAATCGAGAAGCAATCATTAGTTTTGTGGATGACGAATACTTGATGTGTAGTTTTTTTGAAGACAACCAAATTGTAGGTCGAATTGAATATCCTGATAAAAGTCGTCACTATGTTGCTGATGCCGCAGAGAATTGGATCACACGAGTAATGACTGTAGAAACTGTAAAAAATTACACAAAACAACTTGACTTATTCAGCAAATAGTGTACATTATAAGTATGGAGGATGGGCAGGACGGTAATGCAGCGGATTGCTAATCCGTACAACCTGATAAGGGTTGAGTGGGTTCGACTCCCACATCCTCCGCCACTTATATTGAGGACACTATGAAAGACGATATCACTGTACAACAAGCTGAAGAAGATCTAATGCATGATATCTATTACACTAATCCTCCCCGTAAAAAATTCAGTATTTTTAGATTGCTAGGCAATATACTGAGTTTTATATACAGAATTATTTTCACATTTATTGCAGTTTTTTTATTATTATTGTTTATATTAGGTTGACATAAGATATCTTGATGTTATTATAAACTAGTAAAACAGAACAGAGGATAAGAAGATGGCTCGTCAGAAACAACAGTACAATACTCGTCAAGTACTTGAACTTGCTATTGCAGTTGATGCCAAACAAGGCTTTATCAAAAGTGGGTTTGGATATTACGACAGAGAAAATGATAAGCGTGTTTATGATAACAAGACTTGTATTCTCAACTTTATGCAAGGCATAGACGGCGCAGAAGAATTCACAATCACAGAAGACTATGTTCAACAAGCAGATACGATTGTTGACGAATTTAAACATGAACTGATTGCCAAAAAGATGATGGGCAATATAAATGACTTTGAAGGCAATGTACTGCGTTGCCTCAGTGACGAAGCAGTTGATGGATTTGGTGTTGCAATTCTTGCAAGTTTGCCCAATAGTTTTCGTGTGTTGAGCAAGCGTCAATCACTGGACGACTTCTTTGAGCAGTATCGCAAAACCAGTGAATTTATTGGCACCATTGGCGAACGCCTTATGTTTAATGTAAACATCAAAGATGTAAAGTTTATTGCAAAATATTCGATTCATTTGGTGACCTGTTTGGATGCCAAAGGCAACATCTGTAAATTCTTCTTTAATCGTGAACCTGATATTGCTGGCATTTTGGAAGGCAAAGACGTTATGCTTACTGGTAAGGTAAAGACACATGACGTGAGCAAATTCAGTAACTGTAAAGAAACTGTGTTTAATTATGTAAAAATAAATGAAATAAAAGGTTGACATATATAATACAGATGTTATTATCAATATGTAAGTTGTTAAAAAGGAGTGAGAACCAATGCAGACAACAGAAAAACAAGTGCGTATCGCAAACGGTACATATCGTAACATTAATGTGAAGGACGTTGTGTTTCCATTAGTTAAAGAATTTAAACAAGGCAAGACAGGTAACTTCATTACAGTTGATGGTAGTGCAGTGCCTGGTTTCCCGGACCGATCCATTCGGATCAAAGTAGTTGATCAAAGTGAATTCGACTACCTCGAAGACGGAGAGAATGTTGTGTCAGCCCAAGCCGCCCAAGCTGAAACAGATGATCAAGTCATTGAACGGTTACGGGAGCGATTTCAGATCCTAGAAGACATGACATATGCGTCATGTGATGGGGTTGTGCGTGGCATGGTTGTTACTGGACCTCCGGGTGTTGGTAAGAGCTTTGGTGTAGAGAAGGTGCTCAAAGATGCGGGCGTCATGTTAAAGATGGAGTCGCAAGGGGGTAGCTTGCGCAAGTTCGGTGTTGAAAAAGGCGCCGCTAGTCCAATTGGTCTTTATCAATTGCTGTATGATTACAGTGCTTCAGGCAGTGTGCTGGTACTAGACGACTGTGATAGTGTACTGTATGATGAACTGAGTTTGAATCTGCTCAAAGCAGCACTGGACAGTAGTACAAAGCGAACACTGAGCTGGCGTAGTGAAAGTCGTGCGCTTGCTAACAACGGTGTACCTGATAGCTTTGACTTTAAAGGTTCAATCATCTTTATTACCAATGTAAAATTTGAACGAACACGTGGTAAGCTCAAAGATCACTTGGATGCGATTATGAGTCGTTGTCACTACTTGGATCTTACATTGGATACAATGCGTGACAAGTTTCTACGCTGTAAACAAATTGTAGCAGATGGTATGCTCAATGATTACAAGTTCAGCGAAGAAGAGCAAACAGATCTAATGGATTATATCTATACCAACAAAAACAAATTACGTGAAATGAGTTTGCGTATGGTATTGAAGATTGCCGATCTTCGTAAAATGAATGCAAACAAGTGGAAGAGTTATGCAGAGTCCACTTGTATGAAAAGGATATAAAAGAATTTGGTAGCCGGACAGTTGCAATAGCAATGGCTACCAATACTAACTGGTGTACTCCTCTGTCTGCGTCACTCTCACTCACACCAGTTAGGTCCTGGGGGGCTAGTAAGAAGTCTTACTAGTCCCCTTATTTTATAAGTAGTATTACAGGAAAATCAAATGGGTTGGTGGAACAAAATGGTCAAAGATACTTATACCGAATATGGTTACCGAGGGCTTGAAGAACTTAGAGCTCGCGATGAAATTATCAAACAATTAAAAGAAGAAAATAGTAAATTAAAAATGCAAATGCAAGTGATGGAAAACCGTTGCAATGACTTGCAAGCAAAAGCTAGCCGTTGACAAACTCTAAACTAGAGCGTATTATTAAAACATGAAAACAAAACTTATCCTCAAAGATGAGGTTAATTGCAAGTTCGAAGGACTTGGATTGACCACCCGACGCAAGTTAGAAAAGAAACTAAAGTTCTTTTTGCCGCATGCATATCATGTACCAGCATACAAACTAGGACGTTGGGATGGTTGTGTGGGTTACTTTACCATGGGTGGTAACACCTTTGTAAATTGCTTGCCCACAATACTTCCCATACTGGACGAAGAAGGCTACGGTATTGAGATTGAGGATCATAGAAAACCACATGATCTCAAATGGGACACTGTAACAGAACAACTGTTCAGTGATAGACAATGGCCCGACAAGCATCCGGCTGCAGGCGAGCCAATTGTACTCAGAGATTATCAAGTTGAAGTTATCAATAAGTTTTTAAAGACACCGCAGTGTTTGCAGGAAATTGCAACAGGTGCTGGTAAAACATTGATTACTGCGGCACTAAGCTATATGTGTGAAGCCTATGGTCGCAGTATTGTTATTGTTCCAAACAAAGATTTGGTCACTCAAACAGAAGCTGACTATATTAATTTGGGACTAGATGTAGGTGTTTACTTCGGTGATAGAAAAGAATTAGGGAGAACTCATACCATATGTACTTGGCAGAGTTTGAACGTTCTCGAAAAAAGATTCCGTGATGGACTAGCGGACGAAGGGTTGCACCATTTTGCAGAAGGTGTCGTGTGTGTTATGGTGGACGAAGTTCATCAAGCCAAAGCAGACGTCCTGAAAAAGCTGCTTACTGGAGCGTTCAGCAATATTCCAATTCGCTGGGGGCTTACAGGCACGATACCTAAAGCAGAACACGAACGCCTGAGCTTGGAAGTGAGCCTGGGAGAAGTAACCAATAGTTTGAGCGCACATGAACTACAAGATATGGGTGTACTAGCACAATGCGAAGTAAACGTACTACAGCTACAAGACACAGTGAGTTATGGCAACTACCAAAGTGAGCTTACATATCTCACAACAGATAAAAACAGACTAGATTACATGAGTGGACTAATACAAACAATGGCACAAAGTGGTAACACATTGGTACTGGTGGATCGTATTAGTGCAGGAGAAGGACTCGTAGAACGACTTGGTGACGATACAGTGTTTGTCAGTGGTTCAATGAAAAGCAAAAACAGGAAAGATCAATATGATGAAATTAGTGAAGTTGACAACAAAATTATCGTTGCAACCTATGGTGTGGCTGCCGTGGGTATTAACATTCCTCGTATTTTTAACTTGGTTCTCGTGGAGCCTGGCAAAAGTTTCGTTAGGGTAATTCAAAGTATTGGTAGAGGTATACGTAAAGCACAAGACAAAGACCATGTACAGATATGGGATATAACAAGTAGTGCAAAATTTAGCAAGAGGCATTTGACTGAGCGAAAGAAATTTTATCGAGAAGCCAAGTACCCCTTTCATATAGAGAAAGTGGATTATAAATGACCAGAATATTAACAGTAGATAATCAAGTATATGATTTAGATTTTATTCCAGAAGAGATTGAGGACATACGCTATTGTGTATTAGACTACAGTAATCCAAAGGAAGCAGATTATATATTTGTTCCATTGGTATTCTTAGAAAGTTTTAATGCACCTGCGGCTGTACTGCAAATAGGCAAGAGGCATGTAAAGGTTCCATTGGATTGGAGTCTTGTGGTGTGTGACCCCATGGTAGGCGATCCGGAAGTACTGCCAGTAACAAGTCTCAATGACAGAGGATTTAAAGCCTTTGTGTTTAATCCACTTACAGGATTCTTACCCAATTTTGATGAAATAGAAATTGTAAATATCTATCAGGAAGTCAAATGGTATTTTCCTAAACTAAAATTTGGACACATACTTGCTGTTCCTTTAGGAGAAAATGACAACAGTCCTTGTGCATATTTTGTAAAAGATACAAATAAAATACCAGACATACTAAGCACCGAGGACTTGTGGTAATGAGTAAAAAAACTTGCGATGCTTTTTTTTGTAATAAACGTGTTCCTGCCAAATATAGATACTGTTATGATTGTGCCAAAGCACGAGGCCACGTAGGTAATAATGGATTAGGTATCTTTGGCTGGGCTATTATACTTTTAATTTTATGGACAGTATTTGGATGAGTGGGCAAAGACGCTGGTTAAAACTATGGAGTAGAACAGTTGGCATGCCTGTTGGCCTTAATGATGACGACAAGCCAGAGTTTTTACCAATTACACAACATGATGTACACAAAGCATTATGGTTTAGAACCTTCTGGATTGTCTTGCATATTTGTACATGTGGCTTTATAATAGTTGGTAACGGAAGAACACTTGGATTATGGTAAATGAGCAAACTTAGTATCAAAGAAGAAATGCGAGCTATTGATCAACGTGACAGAGCGTGGTGGGATAGTTTGACTGAAGAAGAAAAAAAGAAACTGGGTATCTTTGTGCTAATGCGCTACACCAGTGCAGTGCAAACTAAAAATCCAGATATTGAATATCATTATTTGGCACTTACAAATGAACTAGTAAACAAGCATTATAATATATTGCGCAAAGAACCTGAACTACAATTCAAACTGTTGCAGTGTGTAGGCTTGGGTATGAATCAATTTCATCCTTGGATACCTCCCAGCAAACAGCGCAAAGGCAAAGCAGGCAAACTGCTCAAGTGGTTACAAGAACTTTATCCAACATACAACGATGATGAACTGGAGTTGCTGGTAAGTACTAACGACATCAACGACTTTAAGGCAGTAGCAGAAGAAATGGGCATGGATAAAAAGCAAATAAAAGAGCTGTTTAAAAAATGACCACAGCAGAAGAACTAGTAAATGCAGTAGGAAGTATAGGATTGACAAAAGGTAAATTCACATGTGATTATTGCAAGAAGAGCTTTCAGCGTGAAGGCACATTACTAGCTCACAGTTGTGAAAAGAAGAGACGTTGGCAAAGTAAACTTAATCAAGATGTCTTGGTAGGCTTTGCTAGTTATGATTTGTTTTATAGAATTGAAATGCAAAGCAAGCCTAAGGAATACAAGGACTTTGTTGACAGTCAGTATTATACAGCATTTGTAAAGTTTGGTGCATACTGTTTAAACATACGCTGTATAGATCAAGAAGCATTTACTCGTTGGCTAATTAAAAACAAAGCCAAACTCAAAGATTGGCCCACTGATAAAATGTATTTGTTGTTTGTACAGGATCATTGTAAACGTGAAAGTGTAGAACGTGCGCTAGAACGTTTTGTAGAGCATGCCGCTGAAACAGATTACTTTGCAACATTCTGGGAAAATGCTAGTGGATATTTGATAGCTGAATGGTGTGAAATGGGTAAGATATCGCCATGGATTATGTTGAATAGCAAACGAGCGCAAACAGCATTAAGTAACATGCCAGATGAATGTTTTGCGAGAATAGCAAACAGTATTGATGCAGACTATTGGGGAAAGAAAACAAAACTTAATCCACATGATGCAAACTTTGTACGGGAGATGATAGATGGGATTACCTGATATTGACATTGACTTTGCAGATAGAAGTCAAGCACTAGAATTATTTAAAAATGTACCAGCTAGGCTCAAAAAGAGAAAACACAATACTGGTGTTTATTTTCACAGAGTGCCCAGCAATCCATTTACAAATGTGTGTACAGTTGAACACACACAAGCTGACGATATGGGATTCTTTAAATTGGATCTACTTAATCTAAGCATATACAAAGACGTAAAAGATGACGATCATCTAAAACAATTAATGGAAAAGGAACCAGTATGGGAACTGTTGGAACACAAAGACTTCGTAGATCAGCTATTTCATCTAAGCGGGCACGACAGACTGTTAAAACAATTGAAGCCTACTTCGGTACCGCAATTGGCGGCTACACTGGCAATTATCAGACCAGCCAAAAGACATTTACAAGACAAAGGTTGGCAGACAATAATGGATCAAGTATGGGTAAAACCCATAAACGATAACAAGGCTTACTATTTTAAGAAAGCACACGCACTAAGTTATGCTATGGTTGTTATCGTACATATGAATCTCATATGTGAACAATTAGGATATTAACATGGATGAAAATAGATTTGTAAAAGAAATCAATGATATAGGATTTACAGTTCATCAAGATGCATTTGACAAAGACTGCATTGAAGAACTTAATCAATATGCAAGTACCTTTGCACCCGAGCGTGGACATACAAAAGATTTAAAATGGTACGGGTGGAATCAAATACAAGAACAAGTTGCAGAAGGTAAAGACCCACACAAAGAAATTGATTGGGCATACTTTTGGACAGATGAACCACAAGGCAATCATTTTATTGACAACGTTATTAAACCTGAACTGGGTAAGTGTGCAGATGCTGCATTTGGAGAAAACAATTGGGAATGGTATATGTGTGATTTTATTTCACTATACCCAGGTATGAACTTTATTAGACCACACATTGATACACCTTATAGATTCAAAGAGTTTAAGTATACAGAAGGTTTACTAGGTTTACAATTTATGGTAATGTTGTGTGACTTTACTCCGGACAATGGTGCTACAGGATATGTGCCAGGTACACACAAATACATCTATGACTATTATCAAAATATGTATGCTGATAAAAGTCATTTTGATTTATTCTTTATGGACAATTACAAACAACACCTGGCACCGGCTGGAAGTTTTGTGTGCTGGCATCCGCGAGTCATGCACAGTAGTATGCCCAATCACAGTGATAGCATCAGAAGAGGTTTGTTATTACATGCGGCTGAAAAAACTACAGCTAGAAGGTTGCGCACAGTCGATCCTCAAAAGAATCACATCTTGCGTACAAGCTGAATATTTCTTCTTTTGACTCGTTTTTGCATTATGTTGCTCAAACTAATACAAGGTCCATGTAGTATTTCAAAATCTTTAATACTGAAAGTAACTAGACACACACGATATTTTTCAAATGCTTGTTTGAATATAATGTTAATGGGAATCATTCTATTGGTTCCCCACCACCATTCTTCACCAAGTTCTAAAAAATCTTGTCTGTCTACGAGTTCTTTGATGTTTTCATAATTGTACATGCTAACCAAATTGTTGTCCATGTTTTGAATTATACCCACATACTCGTTACCTCCGTATTTGACCAGTGTCAAAAAAGGAAATTTATCTAACAAATCTTGATATTTCTTTGGTACGTTGTTCATTGTAATTACTTATTCAAATAAATAGTAGTGGAGAATATACACATGTATCAAGCAACAATATATCAATATAACCAAAGATCTGAGATTCTTATCCCAGAACGCAGAGGCACTACATATTATGGCCCGGATAATCACAAGCCGTTGGTTGTTTATAGAGGTCTCAACATTGACATTGACTTTTTTGTAAAAGACACAGACAATAAAAGACAAGCCATACACAATAAAACATATGTTGCAACTATTGTTGATAGAGCAAACGGTGCTCAAGTTCTTCAAAAGAATATGAATCCCATCGACTATGATGCAGGTAAGTTGGTTCTCCATTTGGATCACGAAGAAACATTCCTATTGGATGCTAAACTACATGATCTCATAGTTACTTATAACGTCACTGACCAGGCTGGAAATTATGGTGGTACCAGTGATCGCAACATGCGTCTTACGTTTGTGGTAGATGTTAGAGATCAAAGTCTACTCAATATAACAGACAGTAGCACAGTTACAACATTCAATATAGACGGTGATGATAGGGTTGGCAGTAGAATGGACGGACCAGCACAAAATTCAAACAAGCAAGGATTGCAAACTGCGGTGGTACACATGACAAACTACACAGGCGTGTACAAGTTTCAAGCCACACTAAGCATACAGCCAACTGAAGTTGATTACTTTGATGTGCCAAGTCAAAGCTATACAGTGAGTGCAAAAACTGGATTGGTTTATCATAACTTTTATGGAAACTATCAGTTTGTAAGATTGGTTCATACACCAGATTCTAATAACGCAGGAACACTTGACAAAGTCGTTTATAGAAGCTAATATTAAAACATGATAGTATTGGACTTTATTCGTCAGCACATGCCTTATGGCTGGAAGCAAACACCTAGTGGGTGGATCAGTGGTAATTGTCCTATGTGTCACACTCGCGGTCACAGTGCTGACAAGCGTGGGCGTGGCGGTATTATGTTCCATGATGACAAGTTCCAATACAACTGTTTTAACTGTGGATTTAAAACTGGCTGGAGTGTAGGTAAACGTATCAATGGTAGACTTACACAATTGTTAAAAACGTTTGGTGCAGATGAAGCTGACATACAGCGTGTCAACTTTGAACTGCTCAAACAAGAAGAAGCAGATGATATTGCAGGACAGTTTATACCCAAAGAGCGTGTACAAAAAGTCACAGTAGAATGGCATCCAGATGAACTGCCGCCTGATGCACATCCGATTGGCAATTATCCATTGGATACACTAGACTCCAAGCAGTTGGATAAACTAGCACTAGCATGCACATATCTTATGAAGCGTGGATTGGACTTTTATACTGACTGGTATTGGAGCCCACACATGCACTTTGCTAGTAGGGTTATACTGCCTTTTAGACATCAGGGTAGTATAGTTGGATACACTGCACGTTGGTGTCCTGACAGTAGACCAGAAGGCATGCCCAAATACTATTTGAAAAGTCCTAAGAACTTTGTGTTCAATTTGGATGCACAAAAGAAACATGACATAATTATAGTAACAGAGGGACAGTTAGATGCACTACAAGTGGGAGGCGTTGCACTAGCAGGCAACACACCCAGTAATGTTCAGTGCAGTATAATTGAAGAACTAGATAAACAAATAGTACTATTACCAGACTTTGATAAAGCAGGAATGGACACTGTGAATGTTGCGGTAAAGCGTGGCTGGGCAGTTGCATTTCCTGAATGGGATGACGATATAAAAGATGCCAGCGATGCAGTAGAACGCTATGGTAGATTATTTACAGTGAGGAGTATATTAGAAAGTGTTGAGACATCGAGCACAAAGATCAAAATACTTGCGAAATCCCGTTGTAGATGATTACAACATTAGAGATGATGAATTTTACAGACGGGCAGCAAATATGAAACCAATTGGAGTTTATGCAAACTTAGAAGCAGAATGGACACAACGTTTTGCTTGGTGGCCCAAACGCAGTGACATAACCAATCAACGAATTTGGTTGACAAACTATTGGGAATACGCTATAAAAATGGATAGTCAAGGCGCTGTGTCAAAAAAATCCAACAGTTGGATTATGATATATACCAGAGAAGAGTATATTACAAAGAAGTTGCAAGGGGAAATTAATGAGTGAAGATTACAGCGCAGAATTACAACAACTATATTTAGAGTTCTTGTTGGCAGACAAGGATCTTTTTGTGCGGTGTAATGCTATATTAGAAAGCAGTTACTTTGATAGACAGTTCAGAGACACTGTGGACTTTGTGAAAAAACATGCAGATGAATATCATGATGTTCCCATGTTGGAACAGGTCAAAGGTGTCGCTGGTATTGAAATAGCTGATGTAAAAGACAAGCTAACAACAGAACACAAAAATTGGTTTATGGATAACTTTGAACAGTTCTGTAGACACAAAGCACTTGAAGCGGCAATCTTAGCAAGTGCTGATAAACTTGAAAACAAAGAGTATGGCACAGTTGAAGGCATTATCAAAGCCGCAACTGAGATTGGACTTGCTAAAGACTTTGGTACAAACTATTGGGAGGATCCTGCTGGACGTATCCAAAGCATCAAAGACAACAGAGGACAGAACACAACTGGCTGGGAAACATTTGATAGAGTGCTGTATGGTGGATTTAATCCAGGCGAACTAAACATCTTTGCAGGTGGTAGTGGTAGTGGTAAGAGTTTGTTTATGCAGAACTTGGCATTGAACTGGAGTTTGCAAGGCAAGAATGTTGTGTACATCAGTTTAGAACTTAGCGAAGAACTTTGTGCTATGAGACTGGATGCTATGCTTACAGGTATGAGCACCAAAGACGTTATGAAAAATAGCAGTGACGTTGAACTACGTGTTAAGATGGCCAGTAAAAAAGCTGGTAGACTACAAGTAATACAAATGAAAAATGGTAGCACTATCAACGACATCAAAGCATATTTGCGAGAATATCAAATACAACACAACTTGCATGTGGATGCACTGTTGGTAGATTACTTGGACTTGATGATGCCAATTACTGTTAAAGTAAATCCAAGTGATCAATTTATTAAAGATAAATTTGTTAGTGAAGAGCTACGCAACTTGGCAACTGAACTGGGCATACTGTTTGTAACAGCATCGCAGTTGAACAGAAGTGCAGTTGACGAAATAGAATTTGACCATAGCCATATTGCAGGCGGTATTAGTAAGATCAATACAGCAGATAACTTGATTGGTATCTTCAGCAGTAGAGCTATGCGAGAAAGAGGTAGGGTACAAATACAGTTTATGAAAACACGTAGTAGTAGCGGTGTTGGAAGTAAACTAGATCTCAAGTTTAACATGGACAGTTTGAAAATTGAAGACTTGGATCCAGACGATCAAGAAGATGAAGGTGCAGTAACCAGCATCTATCAAAAACTAAAAACAAAAAGCAGTGTAGCACCAGCAGGTGAAAGTGTTACAGAGAATAACATGGACGCCGATCCAAAAGTTGATGCTACAGATAGATTAAAAAGTTTGTTGAGGAAAAGCGAGTGATCAGATTAGCAACTGAACAAGAATTAGAACACATTAAAAATGATCCAGTTAGACCACATATTAGCAAAGAATGGCGCACACGCAGCGGCAGAGAAGTTTATGTGTTGGAACGTGATGGAGAGATTGCTGCATGTATATGTGTAGCATTCATGGACGAAGTGCCTACTAGCGAAATAGATATGAAGTGGGTAGGATTAAATTGTGCAGTATTTTATACTGTGTGGAGTTATCAGCGAGGAGCAGGAAGGGAAATAGTAAATGGAGTAGCAGAGCGAATCAAACATCAGCGGCCTTGGGTTAAAAGATTTGTTACACTAAGTCCGCTAACAGAGATGGCAAGAAAATTTCATATAAACAATGGTGCTAGATTTGTAGCCAAACACAGCACCTGTCAAAACTTTGAGTATGATGTGCGCTGAAGCAAAGGTGCAGTCGACCTTATCTATATCTATTATATGATTCCGAACAGCAAACACGATGTATAATTTGAGTCATTAATATGAGCCTAGTTGAGCCTGTGTTGTGTGTTTGCATTGCCATTGATGATTTGCTCTTATTTTTAATGGTTGGTCCTATGTTGAGAATCAATTTCTCTGCAACTGCCATAAGTGCTTGTCACCAATGCTCCAGCAACAATATTTACTAAATACTACTAAGATGAAGCGTAAAACAAGATCATTATTGGAAGAAATTAATGCTATGTCACCAAAACGTGACAAAAAGCATATTGTTGAGTCAAATGCACAACAAGTGATTGTTACAGCGATAAACTTGATCAATTTGATCAATGAAAGTTTTGATGTTGAAACAGCCGCAGATTTAAACAAGCGTTTGATTAACAGCATAAGAACCAAAGATCCACGTAAGTTTCAAAGAGGAATTGGTAAAGTAAATGAAGATAGCAGACATACTAGGCGGAACTAAGAAACGTAAAAAACGTGGAAGCCGACTAAAGAGAATAAGACAAAGAAGTTTATTTGATAATGCTCCTATTAAAGAAGGCGGCAATATATTCCCCGATAGTGTGAGCTTTGATCACAAAATAATTCCTCAAATTATGAAAACTGTAAACAGTGTATTACAAAAAACTGGCAGTACTGCTATTCCAATTGGCAGTGGAGCAACTCCAACTCCTGGCAAAGTAAGTGGAGACTTGGATATGATTGTTGATGTAGATCAACTCAAGCAACACTTTAATATGGAAGATCAGCCAGACAAAGTTATTAGACAAAAGCTACGTCAAGTATTTGATTTAGCAGGACTTAATACTGGGCAAAGTGGCACCAGTGTACATATCGAAATACCTGTAGGCGACAACACACACCAAGTGGATATTATGGTTGTGCCCAATGCTGATAATGCTGCAAAGTTTCATACACACAGTATTCCACAAGGATCAAAATGGAAAGGTGTGAACAAACAGATTGCACTAGCAAATATTGCCAAGAGCAAAAACATGTTATGGTCACCTTACCAAGGATTGTTTAACAGAGATGCCAATGGTAAAAAAGCAGAACTAATTACCAACAACATTGACGAAGTAGCACGTACACTATTAGGCCCAAATGCCACAGGAAAAGACATTGGCAGTGTGGAACAAATACTAGCCGCATTGGGTAAAGAAGCAGGCGATGCACTACTTGCTGATCTTCGCAATGATCCAAATTGGAAAGAACTTGACTAATGAGAGCCAATCAGTTTTTAACAGAAGCCACACAAAAAGGCAGAGAGTATAATCACTTAGAAGATTTAGTTACATTTGAAGGTAGCAAAGGCGCACTCAAAGCAGCAGAGATACTCACACGCCTAGGTCAAGATTCAAAAGATGTCAGCATCAAATGGGACGGTAATCCAACATTGTTTTGGGGTCGTGAGCCTGACGGTACTTTTGTAATGACTGGTAAAAATGGCTGGGGTAAAAACAAAACAACCAGCAGTGGTGCTTTAGCAGATTTTATTATGAACAGCGGACAAGGCGAAGATTGGCGCAAGGACTTCGCAGGAGACATGGCAAGTGTGTTTGACACATTAGAAGCCAATACACCTGCTGACATGCGTGGATATGTATATGGAGATTTACTGTATACACCACGTAAGCCTTTTGCAAAAACAGAACAAGGTATACAGTTTACACCCAATAAAGTCACATACACAGTTGATCCCAACAGCAAACTAGGACAACGTATAGCAAACAGTAGTGTGGGTATTGTTGCACACACATACCATGACGCATTTGGTGACAAACAAGGTACACCAATCAAAGATACCAACAGTGTTAACAGCAAGGATGTAGTGGTACTAGGGCAAACCTACGTAACACATCAACCTAAAGTTGATACGAGTGCAGTTCAGGATATAGTTAGTACGGCAAATGCGAACGCACAAATAATAAACAATTGGTTAGCGCCGGAACAGGGACTGAGTAGAAAAGATGCAATACTCTATAACTATGTTAACCAAATGACCAAGCAAGGTAAGTTAGACCAACTCAGGACAGGATTTTATGATTGGCTAAAAACCAGCAAGGTCAGCCAAGGACAGCAAGCAAAACTGATGGCAGGAGACGACAAAGGTTTAGATGCTATATTGGATCTTGTGGTAAAGATTCAAACTATTAAAAATAATTTAATTGACCAATTAGACAATGCAGGCAGTGATGTCACAGCAACTACAAAAGGTCAACAAGGCGGTGAAGGATATGTTGCTACTAGAGATAAAATCAAACTAGTACCACGTCATCGCTGGACTCCAAATTAAGGTAAATACTAGTATGGAAAAATATACAGCAAAACAATGGGCAGAGATTGAAGGAGGTCACACTATGAGTGAAGATAAAAAGTCACAGTATGGATTTATCAGTGATCTCAACGAAAGTCGTTTGTTTAGAACCAAGCAACGTGTAGAAGGCAGTAGCAGTAGAGATATGGCGGATCTTGCATTTATGAACATGCTTAGTTTGTATATTATGAGTCATGATTATGATATGGCTCCTGCCGCAAAAGAATATGCTCAGCGCACAATGAAATACGGCAGTAATTTTAACTATCAGCAAGGCGGCACTGATTTACACGTAGCACTCGCAAGTCTTAAAAATGGAATGAGCGATGCTGGTGCAAAAAATCAAATGCAAAATTCCAAAATTAATTTACCAGAAATGCAAATAAGACAGTTCTTAAACAACATGAAACAGGGTAGGACTATATCAAGTCCTGAAACTTTCTTTATGAGATTGGAAAGAGGACTAGACATTCAAAACAGCAACTACAGAAGTATTAGACGATTGGCACAAAATTGGCCTAGACTCAACAACATGCAAAAAAGTTTGGTTATAACAAGAATGAATCAATACTATAGAAATAAAGCACTAAGAAGCGAACTGTACAGTTACATCAGAGACATTGGACGTACACAGGGTCTAATGATTAAAAATGCAGGTAATGCAGAAGCACCACGTATGCGTGGCAGTGACACATTAGCAAAAATAGCAGGTGCAACAGCAGCAATAGCTGGAGGTTACGCACTGGGCAGAGGTATGATGAAAGGCGCTGTAGGAGATGTGTCCAGTGGACAAAAAACTATATACAAGTCCACTGACAGATGAACTATACTGCCTTTAGTTTGGTTGACATAACACAAACAAATGTAAATCGTAATAACAATTTACAATTTAATCAACAACAGAATCTAAACACACTAGTACAAAGTATAGGACTACGCAGTCAGCCAATTAACACCAAGGTGAAGGTATTAATGGCACAAGATGTAGTTGATTATGGCTTTGGAAAACAGTATCAAGGACTACATACTGTATGGAGATTAGACTTTAGTATAGAGCATAACAATGTCTTCTATAACAACGGCGATAAATTCTATTATTTAAAAAACGACTGTGACGGAGTTGCTATATACACTGGATTAGAAGAAACAGCAGAACTCAATACTAAAACATTTGAAACGTTGGATAACAAATTAGTAAACATATACTTTAAGTTTAACCAAGACGTATCATAAATACACTATAGGCACAAACAAAGGCACAAATAGGCAAATTATATTAGGCAAACATAAAATAGAGGCACCCTGTTTTAACTAAGTCACTAGAAGTGACAGGAAAGCTGAACTATGTCAACCGAGACGACTTCGCTAGAGCGAACAAATTTAGAAGCGCATGTTGATCTTTGTGCAGAAAGGTACAAGGGTTTGGAATCACGACTTGACAACGTCGAGAAGGCAGTTAAGGATCTCCATACAGAGATGCGAACTATGCACGACGAAAACGTAAAGAATCACCAAAGTACCAACAAAATTATGTTAGGCGCAGCCGCCACTGTGACAGCAGGTATACTGTCCACTATCATCGTATTATTGATGAATTAAACTTCCGTATAAATACACATATGAACTTAAATGAATTAGATATCAGTAATGTGGTTGAAGCACAACTAGTATGGGCTCGTAAAGGTCGTAACTTGGTACGCAAGTATCGTTGCACTGTGGGTCAGAGAGCAGGTCGTTTGGTTAGTAAACCAGGTCAATGCGGTGCTCCCATTGATATTAAAAAACGTTTAACACTGAGAAAAACCAAAAGTCGCATGGGCAAACGTATGGCACGTAAAGCACAGCGTACTAAAAAGTTTAATCCAGCAAGTAGAGCACTGAAAAGATTAAACAAGCCGGCGAGGAGACGCTAATGAAGATTATGGACATTATATCTGAGAGCCCAGCAGGGTACGGAATGCAAAAAGGTGTTGCAATGAATAGAAAAGTCAATGCAACAAACATTAACCAAACCAAACGTGCCAACAATAAAAATGCTGATGCAAACAGAGAACTTAACATAGCCAACAAAGCATTAACTAGACGTGCTAGTAGACTGAGCAAGAAAATGGCAACAGGTATGCCTCAGAGAATACTTAATCCACAACCAGCACAGGACACACAGCAATGAAGACTATGGTAACCAAAGGCGGTATTACTGTTTGGCTCAGCAGTAGAGAAAATCAGTTTATACAAGAACACTTCAGTGAAGACAAACTATTAGAAAAACAAAATTTAAATGAACGTGATTGTTATATTGCACAATCACTAGTAACCAAAGGTGTACTGGACAAAGACATCAATAACAAACAAGTAGCATACAAACTTAACACTAACAAAATGGCGAAATGATATGGATCAAAATACCAAAAAAATGTATGATATTCTCAACAAACTCAACAGTGTGGACAGTACTAGTAAAATAGTAGCTGAACGTGCTGAAAGTGATGTTGAATTAGAAATGGCAATCACCCAAAAAGTAACAGAAACTAGTGTTAGTGTACAAAATTATAGAATTGATATTGTATTACAAGAATTTGCAGGTAAACAAAAACGTTTTTATAATGTAGTAGATGGCGATAAAATTATACACAGAGAATTAGGTTTATTTGAAACTGCTATGGGCATTGTAAAAAATCTAATGCTGGGTAAAAGCAGTAGAATACAAGAATTAGTAACACACGACAACAGTTATATGGATAATCTATACGAAGTTTACATGCACAACACTAGAATTAAACGTGGTACAGTTAACGAAGACGTTGCAGTTGCCAAGCTGAGCAAAGCAAAAAGTAAAGTTGCTGAAGCAAAATCAAAAATATTAAAAAGACTATAAATACAATATAAGGAACGGGAATAATATTATGTATCTAAACGATTTAAATAGCGCAAAACACAACGTGGAAAAGCTAAATCGTGTACTAGCAGATACTTTCAATCACGAGATTGATTTATCTGAGATGAGCACGAATGCATTAAAGCGTATGTTGTCAGCTACAACAGCAAAAATTGACACAATTAAAGAGAGTGATCTCAAGTATTGGGAAAATCCACAGTATAACAAACTTGGACTTATCCAACATCAACTTAAAACATATATCAACGAAGTTGCACCAACACGTAAAGACGGTAAAAGAATGAAGACCAAAGAAAGTGTTGTAATGGAAGACGAGCTAGACACAGCTGAAGTTCTTCTTGCTGCAAATGAACTAGTTGACGAACTACAAGGTATGGTAGAAGACGTTGCAGAAATGCAAGTACAAAAACTAATGCCAATTGTAGACGCAATGAAAGAACAAATCAGTTTTGAAATTGCAGAGCAGTATAATTCATCAGCAGACGCTGCACTTGCCGCTCTACTAGATCAAATGAAAGCCGCAAAAGAAGCAATGGAAAATGCTACACTTGCAGCTCAAGGTAAACAACCAAACATGACAGCTCCAACAGACATGGGTGCAGATGATGCAGAAATGGACATGGATGTGGATGTAGACATGGGTGACGACTTTGAAGCAGATCCAGCAGCCGCAGGCGATGACAATCCAGTAGGCAGAGAACTAAAAGGCGAAAGTGCTATCCATAGTATGGAGAAAGGTGCGTTAGCTGAAAAAAAGTATCTAGAGAGTAAAGACAAGCTCTTTAAAATGGTCGAGAGTGGCAAAATGACGCAAGAACATTTTATCAATGTTATCAGTCAACTAGATGAAGCAGATCCATATTTTGGTCAAAACTACAATGACATGCACAACGACAACACACAAAAATTACCACGTGGCGCCGGCATGATAACAAAGCCAAAGTCAAAGCCTCTACGTCCAGTGCCAATGCCAGATATAGGATCAATTATGAAAAAGCGTAAACCATCAGGACTTCGAACCGCAGACCTAAGACCAGGTGATACAGGACACAGTGCTGTGATGAACTTTTTGAAAAGAAAGTCTAACTAGTGTTAATATACGAAGTTATAGTAGAGGATCAAAATAATATTTTGAATGACCTAGAAGAATTAATCACTAGGGCAAAAGCCAATGGCAAATTCAAAATACCAACAAACATGGTACTTGCTAAACTTCGTGCTATGGGTCATAGTATTAGTATTCAAGATCTACTAGACCTATTACCTACAATTACTAGTGTGGGAGCCAGCAATAAAAAAGACATCTCACTGGATACAGCAATACCCCGTTCCAATGCTGAACCAGACAGTGATGTTGTTAGTAAGTTGGCTAAAAAGCAAATGCAAAAGGATGATGAACTGTGACATATTATATTAACAAAACTGAAGCTAGGTCAATGGCGAGAGCAGATCTTACCATTTTCAATGAAACTCAGGCACTTATGAAACAGGTCATCACCGATGCAGGCAATGGTTTGTATCAAACCACAGTTACAGATGCTACCACAATGACTGAAAGCACACCTACAATTACAATTACAGGTTCTGCAAGTGGTCCTACTATCACAGGAACACCCACTGTTATTGTTGCAGGCAGTACAATTACATTAGGTACAACAGGTACAAACCTAAACAGTATTATTGCTGATATCAATGATGCGGCAATAAGTGGCTTAGTGGCAAGTAAAAACGCCAGCAACAACCTTGTGTTAACATATACTGCACCTGCAAGTACAAGCTGGACTGTTACAGTTGGTGCTGGTACAGCTAATACACCACTAGGACTTACTGCACAAACTTATACAGCAACAAATCCAGACAGCGTAACATACTTTAATTGCTGGCAAGGAACTGCAAGTGATCGTGCAAAAACAGATCAAATGAATCAAGTTATAAAATATTTCCAAAACTTAGGATATACCATTGAGCGTCTTAAAAATACTTCTACAGGAAAGACACTTAAATGGGTCATTAGTTATTGACAAGTAATATACGGACATGCTATAGTACAGTATGTTAAATATTACTTCACCCTACCCGTATAAAGAATTTAAACGAAAAAGTGTAAACGGTAAGCGTTTATACGAAAATCCTTATGGCGAACCTGTGCCTAGTGTAACAACTATTCTCAGCAAGACCAAGGACATGACACACTTAAATGCTTGGAAAAAGCGGGTAGGTGAAAAGAAAGCACAAGAGATTGTAACTGAAGCCGCTAGTGTTGGTACAGTTATGCATGAAATATTAGAAGCATGGAGTCTCAATCAAGAGTACACAGGCAAGAACTTGCTACAAGCTAAGATGATGGCAGAGACCGTTATTAAAAACGTTGAAGCTGACATTGACGAAGTTTGGGGCAGTGAGGTAAACTTGTGTTATCCAGGTTTGTATGCTGGCACCACTGACTTAGTTGGTGTGTACAAAGGGCGTCCAACTATTATGGACTTCAAACAAACCAACAAGCCTAAAAAGCGTGAGTGGATCGACGATTACTTTATGCAAGCTGCGGCTTATGGTATGGCACACAACGAAGTGTTTGGTACTAAGATTGAACATGCGGCCATCTTTATGTGTAGTAGAGATTGTGATTGGCAACTATGGGAAGTGGGACCAGAGGAATTTAAACAATGGGAAGAAAAATGGGCAAACAGGGTAGCAGAGTTCTACAACTTGTCATAAATACTGTATCAGGAGCACGAGATGGCAGATACAAGAACTAGTAAAATTCAAGTAAGGCAGGGCAATTTTGCAGACTTGCCAGTATTAGATCCAGGCGAGATTGGATACGCTAAAGACCAAAGACGTTTGTTTATTGGCAACGACACTGTAAACATTGGTACAGGTAATGGTGTACTAACACAGTTCACAGTGCCTGTTACATTGAGCAAACCTAATATTATTACTGTATTTGCAGCTGGAACCGCTGTTGCCGCCGCAGATTATACACTGCAAGGCACAACACTCACATTTGCAAGTGCTCCAACTGGTGCAATTACTGTAAGTTTCAACAGTGAGATTGGCATTGTTACTGACTCTACATTACCAAGTGCAATTGAACTACCTGCCGCAGGATCAACAGCCGATACTGGATTCAGTGTAGACACAACATTGTACAATATTGTAGTTATGGACTACACATTAGAAAGCACAAGCGGTGTAAGAGTCGGACAGTTGCGTTTTGCTACTGATACTAGTGCGTCAACAAGTACAATAGATGATCAATTTACACAAACTGCTGCAGTTGGCATAGTGTTTAATGTTGACATTGCAACTGCAAATACTATGAAACTACAGTACACAGACAGCGACAATAAAATTTCTAAATTCAAATATACATATCAACTTTGGAACAGCAATTAATACACACAGCTTGGTTTGAGGCTCCTAGCACTCGGCTGAGCAAATGGCGAATATTTAGGCAAGCGTTAAACACAAACAACACATATGATGTCTGTGAAACGGTTGTTCAGTGGTGGAAGATGGCACCAATCAGCAGTTGGACTATCGATCCAGTTAACAGTAGCACATGGCCCACACCTTGGGAAATGTTGCACAGCGGAGATTTTTGTGACAACAGCCTAGCATTAGGTATGAGTTACACTATCTATTATGCAAATGAAACGATACCCAACGAACTGTTGTACATCGTTGACAGAAAAAAAAGTATACAAAGATTATGTGTGCATATTGACAATAAGTATCTGCTTAACTTCGAACATGGAGCGATAAGTAAATTACCAACCAAGGATATGGCAATAACTTATCAAAAGAAAATTGCAGATGTGATAAAACACAACACATAACCGATATTGACAGAACAATAAGTACAAGATAGACAAAGGAAAAACAACGATGAGCGAAATTCAAGTAATCAAACGAAGTGGTGGTAAAGATACATTAGATTTAGAAAAGTTACACAAAGTAGTGTTTCATGCATGCAGTGACATTAATGGCGTAAGCCCGAGTGAAGTAGAGATTAAAAGTAGTTTACAATTTTATAATGGTATCACCAGTAGTGAGATTCAAGAAACGCTTATCAAAAGTGCGGCTGATTTAATCAGCGAAGAAACACCAAACTATCAGTGGGTTGCAGGTCGTCTTATTGTGTATCACCTTCGCAAAATGGTTTACGGCGACTATGACCCATGGCCATTGCTAGACATTGTGAGACGCAATGTAGAAGAAGGATGGTATGATCCTGCACTATTAGAAGATTACACACAAGAAGAATGGAACGAATTAAACAACTTTGTAAAGCATGACAGAGATGAAAACTTTACATATGCCGCTATGGAACAATTCCGTGGCAAATATCTTGTACAAAATCGTGTAACAAATGAAATTAAAGAAACACCGCAAGTAGCATACATGTTAATTGCAGCAACATTATTTGCAGATTATCCAAAAGAAACACGTATGCGTTGGGTAAAGGAATATTATGATGCAGTTAGCAATTTTTATATCAGTTTGCCTACTCCTGTTATGGCAGGTGTTAGGACACCTCAGCGACAGTTCAGCAGTTGTGTACTCATTGAAAGTGATGACAGCTTGGATAGCATTAACGCTACTACTAGCAGCATTGTTAAGTATGTTAGTCAAAAGGCAGGCATTGGCATCGGAGCAGGAAGTATTAGAGCACTCGGTAGCCCAATCCGCAAAGGAGACGCTTACCATACAGGAGTTATTCCGTTCTATAAAATGTTCCAAAGCGCCACAAGAAGCTGTAGCCAAGGAGGTGTGCGCAACGGAGCCGCCACACTGTACTATCCAATTTGGCATTATGAAGTTGAAGATCTGCTAGTACTCAAAAACAACAAAGGTACAGAAGAGAATCGTGTACGTCAAATGGACTATGGTGTTCAATTCAACAAGTTGTTTTATGAAAGATTAATTAGTAACGGACAAATTACATTGTTCAGCCCAAGTGATGTTCCAGGTCTATACGAAGCATTTTTTGCAGATCAAGACAAGTTTAGAGAACTATACGAACGTGCAGAACGTAATACAAAACTACGCAAGAAAACTATTAGTGCAACTGAATTGTTTAGTCAATTTATGGAAGAGCGTAAAAATACAGGACGCATTTACTTACAGAATGTAGATAATGCAAATGAACACGGTTCATTTAAACCAGACCTAGCACCAATCAGACAAAGTAACCTATGTGCAGAGATCGATTTGCCTACAAAACCGTTAACTGATTTTAACGATGACGAAGGTGAGATTGCACTGTGTACACTGAGTGCTATTAATTGGGGTAACATCAAAAAACCAGAAGACTTTGCAAAGCCATGTGAGCTAGCAGTACGTGGACTTGATGCACTACTCAGCTATCAAAACTATCCAGTCAAAGCGGCAGAACGTGCTACAGCAGGCAGACGTCCACTGGGTGTAGGTATTATTAACCTTGCGTATTGGATGGCCAAGAATGGCATGACATACAGCAATCCAGACTTAGAAATGATTGATACATTTGCTGAGGCTTGGAGTTACTATCTAATCAAAGCAAGTGCAGACCTAGCAGTAGAGCAAGGTGCATGCTTGTGGAACAATGAAACAAAGTATAGTGATGGTATTACACCTAATCAAACATACAAAACAGATGTAGATGAACTAGTACCACACAAAGAGCGTATGCCTTGGAGAGAGCTAAGAGAACAACTCAAAGCTACAGGTATTCGTAACAGTACACTAATGGCTCTTATGCCTGCTGAAACATCAGCACAGATTTCAAATGCTACAAACGGTATTGAGCCACCACGTAGTTTGGTAAGTGTTAAACAAAGTAAACACGGCATACTAAAACAAGTTGTGCCTGGCATCCATCATCTTAAAAACAAGTATGAGCTGTTGTGGGATCAGCGTAGTCCAGAAGGCTATATGACTATTATGGCTATACTACAAAAGTATATTGACCAAGGTATCAGTGTAAACACAAGTTACAATCCTGTGTTCTATGAAGATGAAAAGATCAGCATGAGTGAAATGCTTAGACATTTAATGATCTTTTACAAATACGGCGGCAAGCAATTATACTATTTCAACACATATGATGGTCAAGGCGAAATAGATATTGACAAACTTAACGAACCTGCTAATATAGAGATCGATGATGAATATCAAATTGAAGATGAAGAAGCCTGCGACAGCTGCACAATTTAAGGAAATAATATGAGCGTATTAAATGAACAACAACGAAACAAGCATCTCGAAAGTTTGATGTTTTTAGACCCTAATGGCGGCGTCGACATCCAGCGTTACGATGCATTAAAATATAAACAGTTTGACAAATTAACAGACAAACAACTAGGATTCTTCTGGCGTCCGGAAGAAGTTGATGTACTAAAAGATAGTGCAGACTTTAAACAATTGACTGAACATGAGAAACACATCTTTACAAGTAATCTCAAAAGACAAATCTTGTTGGACAGTGTACAAGGTCGTGCGCCAGCTGATAGTTTTAATCCACTAGTAAGTTTACCTGAACTTGAAAACTGGGTAACAACGTGGACGTTTAATGAAACTATCCACAGTCGCAGTTACACACATATTATCCGTAACATCTACAGCAATCCAAGTATTGTGTTTGACGAAATGATGGACATTGCAGAGATTATGGATTGTGCAACTGATATTAGTAAGCACTATGACGACCTTATTGAAATGGGCATGTGGTATAATCTTCTCGGAGAAGGCACACACCAAATTGTTTCTAATCGTAAAGCACGTAATGTTGTAGTGGACAAATATGAACTTAAAAAACTAATCTGGAAAGCTATGATGAGTGTAAACATTCTAGAAGGCGTTCGCTTTTACGTGTCGTTCGCATGTAGCTGGGCATTTGCTGAACTTAAAAAGATGGAAGGCAATGCTAAGATTATTAAACTTATTTGTAGAGATGAGAATGTACACTTAGGTAGTACCCAAACGTTACTTAAACTGATGCCCAAAGATGATCCTGACTTTGCACGTATCCAAGAAGAAACTCAGGACGAAATGGTACAACTATTTGTGGATGCAGTGGATCAAGAAAAAGCATGGGCTGATTATTTGTTTAAAGACGGATCGATGATTGGGCTAAATGCACAATTGTTGCATGAATATGTAGAATGGACTGCTAACAAACGTATGATAGCGGCAGGACTACCTAGCCCGTACAAAGGCGGTAGTAATCCTCTGCCATGGACACAAAAGTGGATTGCAGGTGCAGAAGTACAAGTAGCACCACAAGAAACAGAAATTAGTAGTTATGTTATTGGCGGTACAAAACAGGATGTGAACGGAAGCACATTCCAAGGAATGAAACTTTGATAACACTTTACAGTAAACCACTGTGTCCTTATTGTGACATGGCAAAAACTTATTTGAAAAACAATAATATACAATACGAAGAAATACGAGTGGATACCAATACAGAAGCTAGAGAGTTTTTGATCAATGAAGGGCATAGAACTATGCCTCAAATATATCATAACGGAAAACTCTTAGTTTCTGGCGGAGGGCAAGCACTTGTTCGTATGGATCCAAATCAAGTTAAAAAACTCATAGGAGAAATTATAGATGTTGGTGATATCCAATTATAAAAAAGGTGATACAGTTAGTATCAAATTAAGCACAGGCGAGGAGTTAGTTGCACGTTTCGACAGTAGCGATGCAGATGCTATCAAAGTTGTAAAGCCTTGTGTAATTACACTTAACCCGCAAAACGGACAAGCTATGCTTATTCCGTGGCTTATGAGTATCGACACAGCAAGTAGTGATCCAGTACAGATTCACAAAACACATGTAATTGCTACAAACAAACCAAACAAAGGTTTGGGAGACGCATATATGCAAAGTACAACAGGCATTGCACCGGCTAGTTCACTGCAACTATAAATAGTTGTATGGCATCATTTGTACACAGACAGGGCGATACTAGAAGTTGCGGCGCAACTACAATAACACGAGTAACAGATGTTCGTGTAAACGGTAGACCCATAAGTGTGGACAACGATCCAAACACACATGGCGGCGGCAATTTAAAAGCAAGCGTAACAGTAGGACATGTCAGAGCAAACAGTATTCCTGTGATACTAAATGGTGATAGTGCAAGTGCTGATAATCTCTGTCCTATTCCAGGCGGCAATCATTGTTCACCTAGTGCAACAAGTGCAAGTCCTGATGTTAGAGCAGGCGGCTATAGTCCAGCGAGCGGTCCACAATGAGTTTTAAAGATTTTCCAAATGGTCTAAATGACCTTAATGAATACTTAGATGCACGGCATCATATCAGCGGTACAACTGGCAGTGGAACAGATTCACTCAAAGTTGTTGCTAGTGCTGAATATAGTTTTACACTCAGAGAACTTCTTTGCGGTATGCTCAGTGGTAATGGACTTAAATTACCAAACGTACAATTGTGTATGCATGCTAATATCAATGCATTGTTGGGTATTCCAGGATTGCAAAGCGAACTACACGATGCTCTGACAGAGCTAGTAGGCAGTGTTGAACAATTTATGGATCACACCAAATTGGACAGTGTACTAGGACGTCTAAATGGTGTACTAGCAGAAGCACAAAACGTTGCAAACTTGATCAACTTCTGTGCAACACCTGTAAATCCAATTGCTATTCCAAACATGCTAGAACGTGCTATGGGTAGTTTCCTTGGTGCTGGTAAAGACATCATTGACCAAATCGGCGGTATTGCTCCTGAGAATGTGTGTGCATGTATTGGCCCAAGTGGCTTTAATGCAAGTGTGTTTAATGGCGGAATACTTGGTACTATTGCAAATAACATCAACGACATTAATGCAGGAAATCTTGGACAAAGTGTTATTGACAGTATAAGAGCTGACATTTCTAATGTTACAGGCGGCATTACCAATCTTATAAACTTTGAAAACAACATCAACGGCAGTTATGCACAAGGCGGTAGTCAATTTGCAACACCAGACTCTGGATGTAATACACAAATTGGTGTTCTACACAATTCAAACACAGGCGGAGTTAGCGGTAATGCAAGACTTGTAAGTCAACTTAAAAGTTTATATGATAGATTGGGTGCATATCCTGTACAGTACAGTTTGGGGTCTGGCACAGGTACCACAGGTACAGGACATCAATATGATTCAAACGGTGACCGTATACTGCAAGGAGAAGTGATAGAGTATCCGAATATATTCCACTTGTTACTTGAAGATAGCTTACTTGAAATTATACAGCGTGATGATAATCCCAATCCTACAGTAGACAATCAAACACCTGTGTACGATTACTGTGGCAATATTATCGGATATACCAGCAACTTTGCACAAAGAGAAACAACATCAAGTGAAGGTTCAACTCCTACTGTGCCAAACAGTCCTGGATATAATGCAGGCGGACTTGTAACAGATTCTAGTAATATTGCTAGTAGCGGAGGTGCAGGCGATACAACTGTAATCAACAATTTTAACAACAGTGGAAACACACTGTTTGTTGTAGGCAGCGAAAGTGCAATGCTTAGTGTAAATGCCGCAACAAATGATATTGTAGTACGCAGTGATATCTTAACCATATTCACTAGAAAAGATACAAATCAGTTTAGTACAGGAACTATCAATGATTTTCAACAAGCCACAAGTACACTGTTTGACTTTCTTAATAATCTGAATGTAGAATCAGGAAACGGACTTGTTGTAAAAGATGCAGGCGTTAGTAGAGCTAGAAGTGTTGTTGGCGGCGCTGGTCAAATACAAGTTACAAATGGTGACGGCGCAGGTGGTGATATTCAAATTGACCTACAACCAAACACAAGATTTCCAGGCACTGCGGCTATTAAGATACCAGCTGGAAACACTAGTCAAAGACCTAATACTGAAGTAGGCGAAATACGTTATAACACTGACACACATGTTATCGAAGGTTACTTTGGTGATACAGGTACTTGGAAAGTAATTGGCCCTAATTCAATAAACTTTAGTATACAAACTGCACTTAATTTAGGTAGTGGACAACAAGTATTCAAACAACTTAACGGTACAGAACTACAGTTTAGAACAATTACATCAGCTGGAGGTATTGCACTTACCAGTAGTGGCACAGAAATACAAGTAACTGATACAATAACATCGAGTAATGTAGGCAGTGGTGGTCAAATATTTAAAACAAGAAATGCAAATAACTTTGCATTTAGAACACTCACTAGCACAGATAGTAGTGTTACAATTACACAAAATACAGACACAGTTGATCTAAGTGGAGATCCCGATGTACGCAAAAGTGATGCTGTACAGACAACAGACGGCACTGCGGTTGCTGTTAATTTTCATGGCGGCACTATTTCTCCAGCAAATGGAAAAACTTGGTTCTTTGACATACGTGCAATTGGTGTTGCTACAAGTGGAGAAAAACAAGCATTTAAGATTGAAGGTGTAGTAACAAATGTTGCTGGATCACAATCAATAGTTGGCACTAACAATAAAGTTGATTATGTACGCTCAGGAACAGCAGACCTAGCACAAACACCCTGGGATCCAATGGCAAGTTATAATTCAAGCGATGTAGTTGAATATGACTTGAACGTATACACAGCCAACAACAATATCACAGGAGGAGCTCTTAGCAGTAACTTACCTCCTGATCAAGATTCAACAAACTGGACACTGAGTTATTCAGGATGGAACGTTACGGCAGAAGTGGTTGGCGGCAGTTTCAGTATTAGAGTAAAAGGTACAGCAGGTAAAACTGTTGATTGGAAGCTAAGATTTACCAAAGTTGAAGTATAAATACTATGTCAAGAATTAATTTGTCTTTTTTGCATCTTTTTTCTTGACAATCAAGTCGTCTTGCCATAAACTCTTACTATAGTAAGAATGAATGGAAAGATGTCATGGCACATAATAGAACTAACATAGGCAAAGAGAGGCTAAAAAAATGAGGTCAAAAGACACTGGCAATGGAAGAAGAATACTCGCAAAAGTAGAAGTCCCACTAAGTGTAGAAGACATTGCGACTTATGCACTAAGATATTTGGATGAAGTGGGAGACGATGATCCAAAAGATACCATTATTAACAGCAATAAACGTGAAATATTTAACATGGCTAAGGGTGCTATTTTCCGTTGGGGAACAGAAGAACCTAAAGTATACATTGCAGAAAATATGAATGGGCATTTCCAACCAATTGAACAAATAGTAAGACACAAGTTTCCGGAGTGTGATTAATGGCGGATATAATCGACTTCAAAGTCGAACGTGCAAAACGCAAAAGCGGATTCAAAGATACTGCATTAATCAAAGATATCATACATGAAGGATATGATCCTTGCGATTATGTAGAGGTACAAAATTATTATGCTTGGAAAAACTTTCAAGGATTCATTAACACAGAAGTTGACATAGAACACAACTGGACTGATGAATCCTTAGACAAACTAATGCAAGATATTAAGATGTGGAACGATACAGAGAATACAACTGTCACTGTAGAATTTGATCCAAAAATTTTCGAATAAAGATGCAGAAAAAGGTTGACAGTAAGACGTCTTGACTGTAATATGTATATGTAAGTTAGACAAAGGAGTTACTTATGTTTGCAGTAGTAGATTTTGACCGTCAACAGTCATTCTTTTTCACCAGCTTTCAAGCAGCGTCAGATTTTATCACGCAGTACCCTGTGCAGGAAACTGTTGTTGTAGTTGACCTGTCAGAAGGTCATGCAGTATGTGAACAGTTATAAAAAGAGAGGACTTAGATATGCAAGTAGCAGTTATACACACAGCGTTCGAAGATACACCTAACACAGTGGCATTTGTTGATGTTCCTGACGGAACTGAAACCAATGATGCACTTGAGTATGCATATCGTTGGACTAACAACGTAATGGGTAGTTGGTCAATCAAAGAAGAAACGTTCTCAAACGGAGAACCAAACGGTGACTACAATCCTAATGTAACAGTAATGGCACCATTGCACGAAGGTGGAATGGGTCTCCGGTCAACATCAATGGGGGACCAAATGTTGATTGGCAATAAAAAATATAAGGTCGCAATGTGCGGCTTCGAGGCAGTATAATACGGGCGAATTTGGGAGGAACTAACCGGACACTTAGTCCAATTACTCTAAGAAAGGAACCTGAAATGAGTAAAACACTTTATAAAACTACAGCAATCGAAGCTGGAAAAATGGCACTTGGTGCCGCAAAAATAATTGCAATCAGTGCTACAGGTTTAGTAGCATGCATTGCATTTTGGATGTATGCAATTGGTTGGGAAGGTGATAGTGGCTTCTTTGCTGGCATGATTAGCTACTTGGTATTGGGCAGTATGTTCATTATGATTAGTGGCGCATATGATCGTGCCAAGCTAAAAGAAAAATATCCAGATATTGATTTTTCTTAAAAAAAGTTGTAAACCATTGAAGTGCAAGGATTCTTTCTTGCACTTTTTTCTTGACAATAAGACGTCTTGGTGTTATTGTATATGTATAAGTTAGATAAAACGGAGACAAACATGCAAGCAACTGATCATAATACTTACCAAGCGTATGTAGCACACAACAGAAAACTTGGTTACAGTGTTATTCCTGAAAGTTTGTACAATGCTCTTAAAGAGCAAGATGAAATGTACAACCGTTTTAAAACAGATATGATCGCAACTGTTGAGATGACAGATAATCTCAACGAAGATGGAAGCATCAACTGGAACTTTGTTGACAGTGACATGTATATGTGTTGGAGCGTTGTTCTTGATGGAGAGCAATACACTGCTTGGTTTGATGAAGCCGCTAATGAAATTGAAGGAGCAATGGTTTGATACGGATTTTTAATTCAGCTGTACCCGGCGAGCGTACTATAGATATTAGCGAAGTCAATGTTGTAACGCAAAAGATTGACTTTTATGGAAAACCTTATATACTGTTTGAGCATGAGGATTATCCACTTGGCGCATTACGTGCTGAGTATGATGGTTCTTATTGGCAGTGTGATTTAAACTAGGAGACCAAATATGGTACAAGAACTTCAAGATATCGAAACACTTGAAAATGCAATCATCAACCTAACAGAAGGTGCTAGTGATGAAAAGCGAATGGCAATATACTCGCTAGAAAACATGATTGCAACAAAGAAAGCAATAGTTGAAGAGTTTGAAAAACAAGCTCCTGGCTATCAGTTTGAACTTGACATATAACACAGGGTGTACTATATTGTATACAAAGGAGCGTAATACAATGAGTACCTACGAAGTTGAAACTGTGTTTTATAATAATCATGGTGGCATCCAAACAAAAAATTACGACTTGTTCAGTGACAAAAGACAAGCAGTCAAACACATGAACAGTCAAATAAAACAAAAACAATACTTGATGCCACGTGGTAAAATCAAAGACGGTCGTGTTCAGCTGATTGATGAAAATGGTAAAATCAGAGAACAACTAAGTCTTGGTGAACTGTAAATAACATAACCAAAGAGGCAGAGTATGTTAAAATTTGTTACCTCCGCATTGAGTATGACATTGAACGGAGCAGTGGCCATTGGGCTAATTGCGTATTCGTATTCAGCAACAGCGGCAAAAAGTGAAACAGCAATTGTTCCACCTGAGATGATTGAAGCACTTGTTGCAAGTGTAATTGAAAATGAGCAAACGCCTACAATCTATCCTGATCTAATCGACAACCCACAAGCACATTGTTTGGCACTAAATGTGTATTACGAATCACGAAGCGATAATCTAGCAGGACAATACGCAGTTGCAGATGTTGTATTAAACAGAGTACGTGATGCAAGATACCCAAACACTATTTGTGATGTAGTATATCAAGGAAAGAAAAAACCCAGTTGGAAAGATCCTGAACGTATGGTGATGGTTCGAGATGCTTGTCAATTTAGTTGGTATTGTGACGGGAAACCAGACGTTCCAGGTGACGAAACAGGATGGGCTAATGCACAGTATGTAGCAGGTAGTATTCTATTTGCAAACAAGTATCGAGGCATTACTGAAGGTGCAACACACTATCATGCTAGCTATGTAAAGCCTTATTGGTCTACAGACAGTAGTATGAATCATATTGGTAGAATAGGAAGTCATATCTTTTATCGTTGGGACTAGCATAAATAAATGCATGTTAGTAAACGAAATCATAACGAAAACTATTAGCGAGGGTCCTAACGACCCCGCTATTTTTAAAGCAATATTCACTGCTGGAGGCCCTGGCAGTGGAAAAAGTTTTGTTGTAAAGAATAGCGGTTTCGAAAGCATGGGATTTAAAATCGTTAATAGCGACACAGCATTTGAAAAGATGCTAGCAAAGATGGGTATGAAAGCAGACCCAGATACTATCTACAGTCCACAAGGTCAGGACGTAAGAGATAAAGCTAAAAATATTACTAGAAAAAGACAGGAAATCTATACTGATACAGGTAGACTTGGATTAGTAATGGATGGCACTGGTAAAGACTACGAAAAAATCGTAATGATGAGTGAAAAACTCCGTCGGTTAGGTTACGAAACTGCAATGGTATTCGTCAACACTGACTTAGAAACTGCACAACAGCGTAATAAACTTAGAGATCGCACTTTGCCAGAAGATGTAGTGTCTAAGATGTGGAGTCAAGTACAAAATAATATTGGAAAGTTCCAAAGATATTTTAAAGAAGATATGTTTATTATTGACAACAGCGAAGGTTCTGATGTCCAACGTGATTTAACAAGTGCATTTAAACAGATAGGTGCATGGTCAAAAACTATTCCCAACAACAGAATAGCCCAACAATGGATGGCTGTCCAAGCAAAATCCGATAAATAGTATAAAGATAAAGGATTTTGCATATGTATACGTATCAATGCAACACAATAAGAGTGATAGACGGAAACACAGTTGATGCAATCATCGACTTGGGTTTTAATGTTACTATAAGACAAAGAATTAAATTATACGGCGTACATGTACATGATATCAGAAGTGCGGACGAAGCAGAAAAAAATAGTGCAATGTCAGCTAAAATAAAACTTACAGATTTGTTAGGTCAGCAATTTTTCTGTGAAACAATAATGAACAAAAGAGGCAAAGCCGGAAGAACAATGGGTAAAGTTTACACCATTGACTCCATAGGTGGCAAAGTCGACGTCAATGCTAGAATGATTGACGATGGGTATGCCAAAAAGTTTGGAGAGTAAATTATGATATTTGGAATATTAACAATGCTAATCGCACTGTGCATCAGTGCCGTTGCAATCTATTACAGTGTAGCTGGATTGGTTGCTATTTTTGCCGCCGCCGCAGTTCCAATTATTATTATGGGCGGAGTGTTAGAAGTTGGTAAACTTGTCACCGCAGTTTGGCTTCATCGCTTCTGGGATAGAGCTGCTTGGTGGATGAAATTTTATCTCAGTATCGCAGTTGTGGTTCTTATGTTTATTACTAGTATGGGTATATTTGGTTTCTTATCAAAAGCACACATCGAACAAACCACAGCAAGTATGGAGACTGTAGAACAAGTAGCAAGACTTGAAACAGAAATAGCTAGACAAGAAAGTATTATTGTTAGAGCTGAACAAAAAATTGCCAAAGCAGAAAGCAGTACAGGTAACCTCAATGAGGACATCCAAGCACAGATAGACAAAGAACAAACACGTATTGACAGTGCATACACAAGAATAGAACCTGCTATTGCAGAACAAAACACTATTATTCAAACACAACTTGATACTATGGACAGCAGAGTTGCTGTGTATGAAGACGAAATTACAGCGTTAGACAAAGAGCTACAACGTTTGAATAACTTGGTATCCGAATTGAGATCGGATCTTGCCAACACAACTGTTGCAAGTATTGAACAACAAGTACAACCTTACTTGGATCAGATTGCACAGTTAGATGCAGACTTGGATCGCATAAACACACAAGCAAATGAATACGAAGCACGTATTAGTGCAGTAGAAGCAGACAACAGCGCAGTAGAAAGTTTACAAAAACAAATTGCAAACATAGAACAATCAATTGTTGTTACTACAAATAAACTGCAAAGTACAGAACGTGCTAAGATACAAGAAGGACAGGCTGTTATAGGTGTTACTAGTGATGGACTATTTGGAGGCAATACCCGACGAGCATTAACAACTTGGGTAGAGGCACAACAGCAACGTATTTCAGATCTTCAAGCACAAGAAACACAATTGAGAACTCAAGCACAAAGTGTAGTTGAAACAGAGCGCACACGTTTAACAGACTTGGTCAAAGACTTGCGTGGCAATCAAACAACTGCAATACAAGATCGTAAGCAAGGGTTACTGGAAGCAATCGATACAGTACGTGCAGGTGCTATTGATGTCGCAAAACAAAGTAAAGAAAGTATACAAACAAAAATTGATGCAGTGTTAAACACAGATATTCCTGCTAATAGAAGTGCTAGACAAGTTGCCCAAGATCAAATTACAAAACTTAGACAAGCAGATGATCCCCGTATTAATGCCGCTAGAGATACTATAAAACAATTACGTGAAGGTGCTGATGCACAAATAGCCGCAAGTAATGATCTCATACAGCGTCTAAGAGACCGTATTAGAGTAGATGGCGGCGCAGATGTTGATGCTATTATAGATGATCAGCAACAACGTATTGTTAATGCAAATAATCTAATAGATAATATGACAGAAGAAAAATATGCAATTGAAGCAGAGTATCGTAAATTAGAAGCAGAAGTGGGGCCTATCAAGTACATTGCTGAATTCATATACGACGATGCAGACAAAGATATATTAGAACAAGCAGTACGCTGGGTTATTATTACAATCATATTTGTATTTGATCCACTAGCGGTTATGTTATTGATTGCCGCACAGTACACATTTGAATGGCGAAGGAATGAAAAAAATGCACATGATAATGAACCTACACCTCCAGAACCTACAAATGATAGACGAAATTCTGGGGACACAGTACAAGAAGACCTACAAAGAGATGATGTGGCAAATAATGAACGAGATGGAGAAGCCAGCAATGAATCTAATGTTTCACAACGGGAGACAGTGGAGGAAGCTCAAGGATCAAATGTTAACAGCAAAGAAGACGAATTGGCCGTTCTCTTAGATAAAGCAGAACCTGATGTACTCGAGCAAGTTGCCAAAGAACTTGAAAAAGAGGTTGACAATATCCCATACGACCCGTATACTGATAATAGAGACGATAGCGAACTTAGTGCGCAAGAGCTGAGTCAAAGACGTAATATAAAATTATATTCGTCAGACGGACGTTTAGCTGGTACTGGTAAAACTATTAAGAGCATAAAGATAAAAAAGGAATAATATAGCCCTATGAGGGAAAACCCTATATATACAGTAACACCGCCTGACATGTTATTACCCGACAATGGCCCTGTGATTACTGTGCTAAGTAGTAACACAGAATTTGTATTAGACTTAGAAGCTCTTTATGAAAACATATTTAAGACTGTACCTATTACATTGTACCATCCAGACGGTGCAATAGATGATGCTAACTGTGCATGGGTAATGAGTATGATGAGATTCAGTGATACTATCTATGTTGATTTAGATAATATTACAGAGCTGGGCTTGGTTTGTGCATTTATGGTTAAGAAAAAAGGAACTGTTTATTTCAGTGAAAAGAATAAACGCAAGAGCGTGGTGCGTTTGTTGAATACAATACCTGAAGTAAACGTATATGATAATATAGGAGAATACGCAGAAATGATGTTGAATACTCTTGAAGAACTTTAAGAAGAACAACACTGCTATAAAGCAGGTTAACGAATCAATCACATACAGACAATTGCGTGTGGTTGGTGAACAAGGACAATCAGGTGTTATGTATAAAAATGAAGCACTTGACTTGGCTAAAAGACAACAAGTAGATTTGGTAGTGATCAACGAAAAAAGTGATCCACCAATTGCAAAATTACTCGATGCTGGTAAATATTTCTACGAACAAAAACGTAAACAAAAAGAAGCCGCAAAAAAGCAACGAGAAAGTAAAATTGTAATCAAAGAGATGCAATTCAGATTAGGTATCGGTGATCACGACTTTGATACTAAACTTAAAAATATTATTAAGTTCTTAGACAAAGGTAACAAGGTAAAGTGTGTTATACGATTTAAAGGCAGAGAAAATGCCAATAAGCAACAAGGTTTTGGTATAATGGATCGTATTATACAATGTATCCAAGACTGTGATTGGGATGCCAAACCATCTATAAACGGTAATCGAATGATTGGCGTATTGACGAGGAAAGAATGAATAGAGACAGATATAAAGATAGAGACGAAGTAAACAAGCGAGGCTTGTATGTCGAAGTAAGAAACAACGATGTAAGTCGTGCAATACGCAAGCTCAAGAAGCTATGCAACAACGAAGGCATGGCAAAAGACATGCGTAAAAAAGACTTTTATGAAAAGCCCAGTGCAGTAAAGAAACGTGCCAAAGCACAAGCACGTAAGCGTTGGTTAAAAGAACAAGAAAAAAATAAAGAAAAATGGCAATAAAAGGTTGACATTGTGGTTAACCTATACTATATTAAGTACATAACAAAGACGACGGTCTGAGTTAGATAGTGCAAGGAAGAGGGGTAGACAGGCCCCGAACTTGGCTAGTAGCTGTAGTGGCAGCGCATGAGCATGGAGACATGAAGATGCGACTTCGAACGTAACTGTACGATGCTAGGCTCCTGGGTATATGACAGCGAGACTGTAAACCTGGGTTGAGGGTATTCTCGAGTCCCTCCTATCCATATTAACATAGTGTTTTGATATACACACCAGAGTAGATGCACCTACTTTCCTGTGCATAGGACAAGAGCTCGAAAGGCAACAAGTGAGTGTGTATTTCAAAGTAACTGTGTTGTTACTTTAATCCGAACTGTAACAAGAAAGGAAACCCATTAGACAAGAACTATAGTGGGATAATTAGAAATACACAAACAGAGATGGGTTGCGCCGTAATACGCACGTTAGGGACTACGGTTAGTCCCTAGATAAATAAACATGTAGATGCCAATAGGGTCTACTAAATCAATCTTGCTTTAAAAGGAGATTACTATGCAAGCAAATTATATTAATGGACTTGTGGACCAAATCCACACACAAACAAAAACTTTCCTAAACACAATTGATCCAAGCGAGCAGTACACAAAACCTGTACGAGCTATGGCTGATGCAAACACAGCGTTTGCTAAAACTTGGGCCGATGCAACAGAAACAATGACCTCTGCTTACACAGCGGCATTGAAAGTATAAGGAGAGTGATGATGAATAGATTGACAACTTTAGATATTAACAAACTCACTCCTTATGCTGTAGGCTTTGACAGAGTATTTGACGACATGTTCAAGTATGTACAACACAATGCCAATAGCACAGGGTATCCACCTTACAATATAGTAAGAGATGGAGACAAGTTTCAAATTGAAATCGCACTAGCAGGCATTGCCAAAGAAGATTTGGAAATTACTGTAGCAGAAGGTGTGCTTACAATTGAACACAATCCAGAAGGCGAAGTAGAGCCAGAAGGTTGGCAATGGATTCACAAAGGCATCAGTCAGCGTAAGTTCAAGCGTAATTTTACACTGAGTGATGACATTGTTGTAAATGGATCAAGAATGGAAAATGGTATGCTTTATGTTGAACTAGAGCGTATTGTTCCTGAAGAAAAGAAACCACGTACAATTAAAATTAAGTAAAATAAAGTGGGGGGAGAAATCCTCCCACGATTTACGGTAAATATTGATATGGATACACAACTCGAAGATAAAACCACAAACGAGTTAGACATTGCAAAACCCAAACAGTATCAAGTTATAGTTTACAATGATGATACAACACCAATGGAATTTGTAATAGAGCTACTTAAAAATATATTCATGCACACACAACAAAGTGCAGAAGGCATCACAATGGCTATACACAACGAAGGCAAGGGTGTAGCTGGTGTGTATTATTATGAAGTAGCAGAACAAAAAGTACATGAAAGCATTTTGGTTAGTAGACAAGCAGGTTATCCACTAACACTTGACATTGAAGAACTATAGAGGTAAATCATGAGAATTGAAGATGAAGTTAAATTGGACTACAGTGATGTGCTGATTCGTCCAAAGCGTAGCACCTTGGGCTCACGCAAAGAAGTACGAATGGAACGCAAGTTTCAATTTGCAAACTATGATCGTGATATAGCACAGCCTGAGTCTGATGAATATCATTATGAAGGTATTCCTATTATGGCAAGTAACATGGACGGTGTTGGCACATTTGAAATGGCTGATAGACTAGCTGAATTTAAAGTGTTCACTTGTTTAGTAAAAACATACAGTGTAAACGAATTAGTTAGCTACTTCGACTGCGAAGAAACATTCCGCAGAGATAATGTTGCTATGAGTATTGGCATCAAAGACGAAGACCAAACTAAGTTTAGATCAGTTTATGAACAAGTTGGTGAAAAGCTCAAGTATGTGTGCATCGATGTAGCAAATGGATACAGTCAACGTTTTATAGAATATGTAGCTGAATTTAGAATGCTGTATCCTAACATTGTAATCATTGCAGGTAATGTTGTTACCGCAGATCAAACACAGGAGTTAATACTAAATGGAGCTGATATTGTTAAAGTGGGCATTGGTCCCGGGTCTGTTTGCACTACTCGCATACAAACTGGTGTTGGATACCCGCAGTTATCGGCGGTCATCGAGTGCGCTGATGCAGCACATGGACTTGGGGGTCACATTATTGCTGACGGTGGGTGTACTTGCCCTGGAGATGTCGCTAAAGCCTTTGCTGGCGGAGCAGATTTTGTTATGCTTGGCGGCATGCTTGCTGGGCACGATGAAGGCGGTGGTGAAGTAATTACAAAATATTACGAAACAAATGAACGTAACTATGAAATGAGCCAAGGCACACTAGGCAGATTTGAGAAAGTTATAGAAACTAAAAAGTTTGTACAGTTCTACGGTATGAGCAGTAAGACTGCTAACGACAAACACTTTGAAGGTTTAAAAGATTATCGTAGCAGTGAAGGACGCACAGTGCTAGTACCATATCGTGGTCCAGTTGTAGTAACACTACAAGATGTTCTGGGAGGTGTGCGCAGTACACTTACATACGTTGGTGCAAACAAACTCAAGCAACTCAACAAGTGTACAACTTTTGTTAGAGTACACAATCAATTCAATCGAACATACGAAAGTACAACGACTGGAAATTAATAAATAGTTGTATGAGAGCATTTGAACTATTAGAATCTAGAGGTGTAACTGCAAGGGCGCCTGGAGAAACATACGTTAGCGATACTGATCCTAGCGACATTCTTACCATACAGGATATTACAGTACTACCTGCTGAAGGTGACTCATATGAAGATATGGATCAAATGATGCAGGCTGTAGACAGTGCTATTCCAGACACAAATACACGCATAGATGATAACAAACCCAATAGTGGAACCAAAGCTGCTATACTTGCTACAGTAAGTGATAAAGATGGCAAAGGTCAAACACATGTAAGATACATCAGAGCTATTCCACCTCAAGGTGTACACACTATGTGGAAAACACTTAATGGTTATAAGTTTAGTAAAGGTGCTGAACAAGAAAGTATCCCAATCAAACCAAGTGACTTGGTACCCGATGAAAACTATCGTAGTGCAACTGAACTAGCACAGCAAATTAAAACAGGTTCAAAAGACTTGGGAGAGCTGGGCGAAGTTATGGAAATGGCAGTTGATCAAGCACTAGCTGGAACAAATCAACCTATTCCAGGCGGCGACAAATATTATAATGTACTACAAAAATACGGCGGCGAGTATCTAGGGCCGATTGCACTTATGAGTAAACCCAATAGTGTTACTGGCGATACTGCTAAGATGATGCAACAGTTTGGTCTTAATAACTTTGCTGGTTCAAGAGTAATGTTTCCACAAGACACTGCAATGGAACTAATTGACAGTGTTATTATGACACAAGATGGACGCAGTATTCAAATCTCTAGTAAGATCAGTACAAGCGGCGGAGCAGCTAGTAGTTTAAGTGGTGTGTACAAACAAATGACTCCAGAGATCGAACAACGTTTTCCAGAAGGTGCAAAGATTATTGAATTACTAGCAACTGAAAGTAGTGTAAATGGTCCACTTAAAGTAGCACGTATGTTTAACATCATTGACGATAGTGATATTCAAGCAATGGCAAACTTGGACAAGCGTACACAAAACATTGGCGATTTACAAAGCGAACGCTTACAACAAATGACACAGCAACAAGGTGTTGCTAATGGTACACAAGAAAGACCAGACTATAGAGTATTTTGGCACACACTAACAGCCGTTATGAATGCAGTTATTCCTGTTGTAAATGCAAATGAAAACTTTAAAAATGCTATGTTGGAAGTACTCAACAACAATGAATATGTGCAATTGGTAACCAAAGCCGTTAAACAAGGAGACGCAGTAAGTATGCAATACTACACTAAGTTTCCAGCAGTTTTTAAAGGTGCGCCTCAATTGGTTAACAAGACTTATTTTGCAACTGGGCAAAAAGGTCGTATTGGCTTCAAACTAAAATAACTGCGCTATTTCAACGCAGCTAAGAATATTACAAAATCCCCATATCTTCTAACTTATGCTATAAATTTTTATAGGTATGCAGTAATTGCATAACGGCTTTTTAAAATCTGCTATAGCTTTTAGGTCAGAAATGCTGTACTATAATTATAAATAAATGCGTACAAACAAAGCGACCTCAGCTTTTCAAAAATGAGTGACACTCGGCAAAGACCAGTGACGCCGGAAATAGACCGGGGTATTGCTTCCCTCAAGCATCCAAACAATTAGGAGAAAAATAATGGCAAAGATGCTATACAGTAATCTTGTGAGTATGTTTGGGCGCAGATCAACGTTCGAACGAGAAATGCTTACATACGCAAAAACAGAATATGGCAATGATTGGCAGTACGCCTTTGAATACATGAAAACACACAACGGACGTGGTCCGAGAGCAGGAGTATACAACTAATGACACAAGCAATTTTAACAGCATCAGGCGTGATACAAGACGCAATCACAGGATTTATGGATCTTATCAAAACATTAAGAAAAAAATCACAGATACGTGCTAGACAACGAGCAACATACAAAGAATTATCTAAATTAAGTGATGCAGATTTATCTGATATTGGCTTATGTCGCGGTGATATTTACAGCATCTCACGTGGTAACTTACAAGATGCAAGTGAAGAAATCAAAGCAAGAACAAACAACAATTTAAAAGGATGGGTATAATGACTGCGGCAACAATTAGAAATAATACATGGGGACTAACATGTAAAGTATGTAAAGTATTGCAAACAGCACTAGTAACGTTTGCAATGGGTGTATGGGCATTCGGCGAATCAGCAGGCAGAGCAAGAGCCGCTGAAGCACTTTGGAGAGAAGGCTACCACGAAGAAGCAAAACGTTTAATGTTGGAGAAACGATAATGTTTAAAAAATTTATCAAAGCAATGGAATACAGAAGTTATTGTATGGCAATTAGAGAACTAAGAAGCAGAGGCTACTATAAAAAAGCTGATGAGATTAGTGAGTTCAAACATAAGATGTATCCAACATATTAAAAGTGCTACGTTTTAGCGCATGTAAAAAAGTATATAGTGGGCTTGAATTTTGATTCTTGTCCACTATATAGTATAGCATGAAGGGAAATTTCAATGAGTGAAAAAACTAACTATTGCACTACAAAAGATCTTGGCAAAGCATTTGCTATAATTGCTTTCTTTATAGTAGGCATACCAGTATTAATGGTAGACAATGCCAAATACTGTAAACAAAGTATCTTACCTTGTTATCCTTGGGTGACGCCAGAATGACAGACGAAGAAGTAAGAGCAGCCGCACAAGTAGAAGCAGAGCGCACATTTGAAGCGTTCATGGTATGGACAAAAAGAGTAACATTATGGAGCATATTCTTTTTGTTGGTTGTCGTTGTTGGATGTAACAGCGGCGTAGAGGATGGACAATATCCTGGATATAATGGGGAACAATATAGTCCCTCTAATCTCAATGTAAAGGACAATAAATGAAACCAAACAAAAAATTTGAACTCGAGGTTAGAGATATAGAAATTATCGAACAAGCACTAAGAGCAAAAGCTGGCAGACGTGGTCTGGCAATTGCTTCTGGAGAAACATCAAAAAAACTTAGAGATGAAATGCACGAAATACAAGAGTTACTAGGAAGAATACACAATCAAAAAAATTGGTATTCTCCCAAAGGATTTACACCAGGCGGCTAGTCAGTGTGCTTACTGATGCGTTCAACATATCCTGGCATACTGTGATCGTAGATACTATCAAACCATTGGCGTTTACGAAACGCCGCACGATATCCTCTGAATCTATCTTTAAATCTTTGCCAAGCAGTAGCATTTCTAATATTGCCATATGTATTGATATAGTGTAATTCACCTACATGTCTATAGAACAAAAAGCTAGGCGGAACACGCGGCACAATATCGTTGTTATTCACAAATCTATAACATGTAAATTTGCTGTTGAACTCTTTAACCCAACTTCTAGTACCAACACGTGGCGATCCATAGTTATAGCATATTGTTCCCTCGGGCAATCTACTACAAGCAATAGTACTCATAGCACCACCTAAACTGTGACCACATGTGTACACTTGTGTAAACTTGCGCTTGGCTAACCATGCTTCAATTTGATCCCACAGTTCGTCTACTTCGCTTTTAAATCCTTTGTGTACTCTGCCTTCACCTAGTTCGTTGCGCACATGCAGTGCATTAAGATCCGCTTTGATATCGTTAAATTGTGTGGGTTCTGTACCTCTAAACGCCAACACTACATAATCATTTTTACTCATACCGTATGCTTGAGCACCATCTATATTAAAGAATCTTATGTTCTTATATCCCATAGCAGAGACAGCTTTTTTAAATGTTTTTTCTTCTTGGTATGCTAAGTTACTTAGATTTGCACATTCTAGTGCGTTCTCATAACTAAACTTATTTTTTAACGCCATTCTTGATCTCCTCGATAGCTTCTTTGTTGGCACTTATTTTTGAATCTTGTGCAAGGTCAATCATAGCCTGCAACTTTTGTGCTTTTTCCATATCTGAATCTAAGTGGAGATCTTTGTTAATAACTTTTTCAAGTTTTAATGTTGGGATGCGTTCATTGGGTACATAACGCCAAGTATATCCTTGTTCGCCGTACACTCCAAACACTGTTTCAGTAAGTCCAATTTTAACAATGACGCTGTCACTGCCATCTAATATGACTTTGTCGCCTTCATTGAAAGCTCTATTCATTTTGAACATCATACCTTTGGCAATTTTAGTTGCAAAGTCTTTGAACCATAATGTTATTACTAGTAACAATAATGCACTTATAAAAGGCATTAATAAATTGGTGATTTCCAAGCCTACACCTGAGGCACTCATTATTTCTGCGTCCATGTTTCTCTCCACTTGTATTTATTGACAATCGAGTTAAATACGTGTACAATATTGCAAAAGGAACACAATGTCACACAGCGTAGAACAATTTTATCACAAAGCAAAAGTGCTACATGAGAAAGCTATAGCACTACACAGAGAAAGATATCGTGTACAAGGAACATACGATGCACATGCTTGTCAAGTAATGCTTGACGATCTAAGAGCTTTAGCATTTGATATCCAACACGGAATGATAGATTTTGATATTGATTTTGGCAAAGGATCAAATCCTCAATGAACATGAGCCAGCAATTCCTTGTTAGTTTACCTATGCTGGGAGACAGTAACTTTTTTAAAAGTGTTGTCTATGTAGAGAATCATGACGGAGATGGAGCAAAGGGATGGATAGTAAACAAAGAACTAGATGCTAGAGTTGCTGTAAGATTGCGTAAAAGTATTCAGCTTGGAATAAACGCTCCTATATACTACGGTGGACCTGTTGAAGTTAATCAATGTTTTGTATTACACAGTAGCGATATAATGCTTGCACAGAGTTTAAAAATCAATGACAATTTGTGTGTGACCAGAGATAAATCAATTATTACAATGCTCAATGAAAATAAATTTCCACAAAACTACAGGATTATAATTGGATGTGCTAGTTGGGGTCCTGGTCAACTTGAAAGTGAATTACTGGGCAGTAGAACCGGCGGTAAAAGTATGTGGGTCAGTGCTGACTATCAAAAAGATTTTATGTGGAGTGCAACAGCAGAAGAACAGTGGTCACATGGTATTGAAAACAGCGCCAAGCAAAAAGCAACAAACTATTTGAATTTTTAATGTATACAGTAGAAATGGATCTTGACGAAATTACTATCACATTGTTAGATGACAGTGGCAACTATGCTGATGTAATCATCAACAGTTTTGATGATATCGTTTACATAAGACAGTTTGAGGATAATTCAACTACACCTCAAGCTATTGCACTAAGTCCTCAGATGTGGGAAGAATTGATTTCAGCTATGCACAGTCCTGTGGGTGCATTTCGTACTGTTCGAAAATAGACCTGTTAGCGTACAACATTGTAACAGTTATGTAAATACACTTAATCAATTCAAGGAGGTCGTTATGATTGCAAACAAACTAGCTAACCTGACAGATGCAGAGTTACAACTTATGGAAAAAATATTACATAAAGAATTTTTATACGAAGCAGAACAAAATAAAACCTGGAAAACTAAAAATAGCTATGAAAGACCTTTTCAACGTAGTCGTGGAATTATGAACTGCATTACTGCAATCAAAGGACAACGTGAATTGAACAAGACTCTGGAAACTCGCTGGTAAACTTTTTACTTGACAACCTTATAGAAACCATGTATAAATATAGCTGTAAACGTTGAAGCAACGTGAACGCATACTGGACTGGGGGGCAGTACCCCACAGCTCCACCATAAACACTCTGTAGTTACCAGAACCTGATGGTACCCAGAAGTAAGGACAGACGCAGAGTGTTTATGATGGGGCTGAACTAGGATCGACAGGTGTTGTAGTGAAGTGGAGTTTACCGGATGACTGCGTTATTGGTCAACATTCATAATTGCAAATGATAATTATGCGCCAGAAATGGCTTTAGCTGCCTGATTTAGGTAAGTGGGGGTTGGCAACGAACCTAGCAACAGAATCGTTGCATATTTACTACACCTGTATAAATTATGTCTTTAGGGACTTGATTTTTATCTAGAATGTGTTAAATATAGTTTGACAGCTGAATAATCAGCTGTTTTTTTAAGAACCTTAAGGAAAATAATAATGAATCGTTTACTAGCAGTACTTCTAGCTACAACTGTAAGCACAGGCGCTTTCGCTGAAACTGAAATCGCAGGTACAACTATCGCAGGTGAAGTAGAAGTCACAATTAAAGAAAATGCCGCAGGAGACTGGGGCTCAACAACTGTACTAGATTTAGGCATTGCAAGAGAAGGCACAGCGTTTGGCGGATTTAACTTCGCATCAACAGACGGCGGTGATCTTACACTTGACGAATGGCAACTAGGTACAACAATCGGCACAGAAGCAACTGTATCACTTGGTAAACAAGGTGATATTTGGGTTGGTGCAGAAGGTGAACATACAATTGCAAATCCAAAAATGGACGAAAGTGTAATTGTAGACTTAGGATCAGTTGCAGTTGCAGCTGAGTTTGGCGACTATAAAAATGACGTAAGTGACATTGAAGCAGTTGCTGGTGCAATGCACTGGGGCGAAGATGCACTTAGTGGCACAATCGCACTTGACTACGACTTAGATGCAGAAAGCTGGACATTTGGATCACGTGTTGATGTAGATAGGTTTGGCGGTGTAGTGACATATGCAGAATCAACTGAAAAGTTAGCATTTGAAATTGATGCCACTGGACCTCGTGGTGTCACAGCATATATCAATGGTGACGAAGATGAACTAGCACGTAACATTGGTGCAGGTTATGAAATGGATTTCAATGGCATGACTATTGAACCAAAAGCAAACTACGATCTTGATGCTGAAGAATTTTCACCAAGTATTGTAGCAAGTTTTAACTTCTAAGACTTGACATCTGTCAATAAATATACTATATTATACATATAGACAAACAGAGGAGTCAGCGATGTTAGTAGGTTACGAAGGTTATATAGCCGTAGCAATTTGTTTATTTTGCACATGGTTAGGTTATACGCAAGGAAAACGTAACGGAATTGAAAGTACCTTAGACGGTATGATAAAACTAAAACTACTAAAAGTTCTTGATAATGGAAGAATTGTCGCTGGCACCAATTTAGACACAAAATAGTTTGAAAAGAACTTAGCGGTATCGAGATAAGACATAAGTAATTACAAGTACAACACCTGCACTAAGTTGCAGGTGTTGTCATGATTAGGATACCGAATGCAATACAAAGTTGTTTTAACTATATTACTTTTATCTGCGTGTGAGCCTACTGTAATAGTAGATGGCAATGCAATACCAAATGCTCCAGAGCATATTCAAACTGCACTCAACAAGTATGGATTCAACGAGTATCAACATAGAACTGTACTCAAAGAGTATGTAGGCGTTGATCCAAAACGCACAGAATGGTGTGCAGCATTTGTAAATGCAGTACTACACGAAAGCGGTATACCAGGTAGTGAAAGTGTAAGTGACGTTCCATTAATGGCAAGAAGTTTTTTAACTTGGGGTGAAACTATACAAGAACCCAAAGCAGGAGATCTAGTAATATTTCCAAGAGGTAAACAAGGATGGCAAGGACACGTAGGTTTTTATGTTGGTAGTATATACAGAAACAATGTTGAATACTATCGTATACTAGGTGGCAATCAAAACAATAGTGTAAACATAGAAATATATCCTGCAAGCAAAGCATTAGGTATTCGACGAGCACCGAATAAATATTAGTATGTTCAAGTTTATTAAAAAATTGTTCGAACCTGAGCAAGTAGACTGGAGTGATGTTGAACAACTGGAATCAAGAATACGTGATATTCGTACAAGGATCTACAGAGAGAAAAGTACCCAGAAGCCAGTTCTTCCAACACACAGGGTTTACTCAACGTCCACGTTACAAGACATCAAAAACAAAAGTAATGACCTTAGAAGAAGCCTCGCAGAAGGATCAGAAGTATCTCCAGAGTTTAGCTACAACACAACAAAGGCGGAGTCACCCGCAGACGAATTCAAAAGAAAACTTCTTGCCAAAAGAAAAACCTGAAACAAAGAAACCAAAACCCAAGAAAAGAAAAGATCCTCTAGGAGATCTTGGCTTTTAATATAAATAGTTGTATGGGAAGACCACTAAACAAAAGAAACTTCGGAGCTTCAACAGCTGGACAATACCAATTCAAGATTCAGTTCAATGATGGTTCTGGAAGTATGCCTGGATATATTATCAAGCAACGAAGTGCTAGACGCTTTGAATGTTCAAATGCAGGCGGCACAAAGACAAAAATATGCTCACTAGTAGACAAAGCTAGTGCAGATTTACTTGAAGGCGAAATGTCAATGACATGCCAAGATGGTATTCATACTCGTCAAATAGTAAAAATTTCAGGTCGTAAAGTAACACTAGACAACAATGAATATGCTCCTTGGGTATTACAATCAAACGGAGTTGCAGGTTATGTTATAGTCGAAGACGCAGGGGAAAGCATAGGCGCTGGCGCTGATTCAACCCTCGGTACAGATGATGATGTATTTGTGGGTGCCGCAGACATTGAAGGTGATGATAGCGGCGGCGGATTTAGTGGAACTACATTTACTGTTACAGTAGCAGGCGGTAAGTTCTACATTGACGGTGTACAGCAAGCAACTGTAACACTCAATGAAGGTAGTACATATAGATTTGATCAAAGTGACAGTAGTAATGGTAGCCATCCACTTAGATTTAGCACAACTGCTGATGGTACACATGGCGGTGGTAGTGAATATACAACAGGTGTTACAAACTCGGGTATTAGTGCTGGTCAATCAGGATCATATGTACAAATTGTTGTTGCAGTTGGTGCACCTACACTGTACTACTATTGTGTTAATCACAGTGGCATGGGCGGGCAGGCTAATACACCATAAGCACATAAAACAAATAGCAACTGTAGTGTGCCATCTGATCTATTGCTTGAACTTTCCAAAATTTGTTAGACTTCATATCTAATTTTACACGTATAGTGTATATTCTCTTTACATAATCAATAACAGCATGCAATACAAAATCTAGCAGTGTGATTATTATAGCCCAATAGATCCCTGCAAATACAAGTGTAACTAAACCTGTAAGCAGTGCATGATCCATGCTGTGTAACCAAAGTTTGGGTGTGTATAGTTTTTGTTTGTCACCATACTTTGGTTTGTTTAATCTGCTCTGTAACCACAAGTCGGCTACAGCATGTTTTATAAGAAGCAAGTAAAAATAAATTATCAATGTTTTTATTCTCCAAACATTCCAATTAATTCAGGTCCGAAACTACCAGCTGCCCATCCAAGAGCAACAATAGCAACAACCCCCATTACGAGCCATTTCATTTTAAAATCGTCTACATCCATGCGTAGTGCCACTAGTTCGTTACCTAATATACGAACACTTACTTCTAATTTACCTTTATCATCTGCTTCTGCCATATCTTTCTCCTTTAGAGCTTGACTTTGTATTGATATTTATGTATGTATATATCTAAGAAGATATTGAACGGTAAATATATAACCATGGAAGATCCCAATGAAGATTGGTTGAACACTTGCGATGACCCATGCGATGATGTAACACATTGGATAGGGAACATATGAGTAGAAAACTAATCACTGAGCATAAACCATGGCCTGGTAAAATATACAAATTTTTTGTAGTTGATGACAGTGGCCATGTATTAGAGGGCGATCTTCCAAGCGAAGAGGACGCCTGGCTTGTCATTGACTTTCATGAACAACAAGAAGGTTTGAGAAACTTGCACATTGAAGTAGAACACAAACCACAGGTAAAAAAAGGATTTGGAAGAGATCCAGATCTACATTAATGGTTGACATTGCTAGCATAAGATGCTAATGTATAATTGTAGTAAAGAGGTGTATAATGACCTTAGAAGAAGCAATGAAACTAAAAGCCTTTCACGATGCTTATTATGAGAATCAAGCTGAGCGTGAAGTATGGAACGATAAAGCTATAACCAAAGAGCAATTCTTTGAAGTATGGCTAAGGAGAGATGAAGAATGCAATACTTTGAAAAAATCTTCCACGTAATTGTTATCAGTGGATTTATTGGACTTGTTGCTGGAGCAGCACATGCAAATAGTTTTACTACAACAGGTAAACTAATTCGCAAAGAACCCATCTACACACAAGTAACACAACAGACACCTGTAAATGAATGCTATACAGTTGATGTCCCTGTGTACGGAAATGTACAAGGCGGCGGTGATGCTGCAGGCGGCGCACTAGCGGGTATGATTATTGGTGGTATACTAGGTAAAGGTGTAAGCGGTAATGACAATGGTGCAGCCGCAGGTGCAGTAATTGGCGGTCTAATTGGCGCTGACAAAGGTGCTAATACCTCAAAACGTGTTATCACAGGATATCGACAAGAACAACGCTGTGAACAAAGATACGTAAATGAACAAAAAACGATTGCAAATCAGTATCGTTTAGTGTATCTTGTAGATGGGCATGAGTTTGCATACACTGTAAACAAAGCTCAAGGCCGTAACGCATGGGTTGGACAAACCAAACGTTTTCGTATCCGTTATCAAATGTTAGACTAAGAAAGTATTTAAATGAACAACAAAGTAGTATATGCTAATGAAGCAACAATCACTAGCACACGAACAGGTACAGAAGTTGTAGCTGAAATAGATAACTTTAAATTCCAACAACACCTAGATGCATTCATCGCGACAAACAAAATACCAATGCGGTGGAATGGTAAAACTTATGTAGGTAATGTAAGCGGTATGGAGTTTACAACAGACGGTCCCAAAGAGTCAATCAAGTATACACGGAGGTAATTATGAGTATGCATTTAGTTGGTCCATATATGACCACAACAAAGTATAATCGTAAACAGAAAAAGCCCAATGCTAAAGTAGCAAAAGCACAAGCTGAGCATGAAAAATGGTTACGCAAACAAGGCGTACATCCTGAACAATTAGAAGCAAAGAAAGCAAAACGTGGAAATATTGTTACTAATACTATTCCTGATTATCGTGCAGATGCCTGTAGCATTCCTACTAGTGACAAAGTTGCAGGACATGGACCTGCAAAAGAAAGTATGACATACAGTGGCGAACGTCAGCTACTAGGTATTGCTACAATGCACAAGTCAAACATGGTACCTATATTTGCCGATAAAAAAGAAGACGCAAAAGACATAGCAAACATGAGGCGTGGATAATGAACGAACAAGATGCAATGTGGGAAGTATTTGATACAATGATACCCGAAGAAAGTTGGGTACCAAACGAACATGAAAAATGGCTAATCGACAAGATAGCACAAGCACTAAAAGACTTAATATGAAGTGGTGGGACTATCCAGTTTGTTTATTTTTTGCCTTTCAAGTTTGGATAGGTATTTTATCTTTGAACTTGATTTCTTTAGCGGTTATGTGTATACTATGGTTACAATATGAGGAGTTTAGAAAACGTGGCAATTCACGCAATGATTGATTTAGAAACGTTGGACACCAGTCCACGTTGCACTGTGCTAACTATTGGCGGTGTTAAGTTTAATCCTCACACATCAGACGAACCTCACAGCGAATTTTATTTTCGTTTGGACTTAGACGAACAAGATAAACTTGGACGTACAGTTACAGACGATACCATTGAATGGTGGGCCAAACAAGATCCCAAAGTAAAAGAAGAAGCCTTTCGAGAAGATGATAGAGTCGGGCTGAAACATTTCCTAGACCACTTGACCAAGTGGATGGTAGGTGTCGATGTATTATGGGGTCATGGATATGGCTTTGACGTTACTATTGTAGAAGATATGTATCGTCAAATGGCTACACCTATTCCATGGAACTTTTGGCAAGTAAAAGATGGTCGAACATTCTTAAGTTTACTGCCCAGCGATCCTCGCAAAACTATGCAACAGGATCTGCACAACGCTCTTGCTGATAGTTATTATCAAGCAAAAGCAATACAAATAGCATATGCTAAATATGCTGAGTGGACTAACGGTTCGACCCACTATAAAGACTCCGCACCAACCATAAGTCAAGGAGTTTAATATGGCAAAATATCAATCAACAAAAACATACGGGCATAACATTGGACTAAGTGCAGTGTTCCGTCAACCACACGCAGATCATTCACATTGTAGATTCTTGCATGGATATAGTTTAGCATTTAAGTTTACATTTGGTTGCGATAGTTTAGATCATCGCAATTGGGCTGTAGACTTTGGTGGACTAAAGCCATTGAAGAAATGGTTAGAAGACACATTTGATCACAAGACAGTAATTGACAGAGAAGATCCATTCTTGTATAAGTTCACAGAACTTGAGAACATGGGCCTAGCAGAAATTACAGTACTAGATGGTGTAGGTGCAGAAAAGTTTGCAGAACATGCTTGTAAATTTGCAGACGAATTAATACGTGAAGCAACAGACAATCGTTGTTATTGTGTGAGTTGCGAATGTAGTGAACACGGAGCGAATAGTGCAATCTATCACAACGAATGATTTAGAATGGTGTGCTAACTGGACACAGGACAATAGGTATTATTGTACTATGTTTATAAGAAGCAAACGATATAGTAAGCCAAAAGGTTTTCATAAATTACTTGAAGACCTTTTTGGCAATGACTATGGTGCGTTTAGATACGACAATCATCGTAACGGTTATGAATGCTGGTTTAAAAGTAAAGAAGACATGTTAACATTAAAGTTATTGGCTAGAAATGGACACTGAACAACAAATCATAGAAAAATTAAAAGAAGTATATGATCCAGAGATAAGTATCAACATATATGATCTTGGATTAATATACAATATTGACATTGATAATTTACCCGATGTCAAAATCACACACACATTAACAAGTGCGTTTTGTCCAGCGGCAGACGACATTATTGAAGATATCAGAAGTGCTACACTTAGTGTTGATAATGTAAACGATGTTGATGTAATTACAACTTTTGATCCTCCATTCGGACCATGGAATATGAGTGAGGATGCAAAACTAATATTAGGAGTATGGGAATGAAATGGATTAAACAAATCTTTGGAATCAAAGATGACACTGTAGAATTAGATGACAAGTTTACTAATGCAAGTGCTACTAGTGAATTGGTTGTTAAGCCTAGGGTTGAACAATCGAACAGCGATATGCAAACAACAGCTAGTCTGAATAAAATGACAAAAACACAGATTGACGAACTAGCAAAAAACGCATTAGGTGTTGAGTTAGATAGACGTAAAAAGAAAGAGACAATGATTGAAGATTACCTATCGGCGCAATCTGAGGTAAAATGACATACATTGTAAATGACGCTTGTATCATGTGCAAGCACACAGATTGTGTTGAAGTCTGTCCTGTTGACTGCTTTTATGAAGGTGAGAACACACTTGTAATTAATCCAATTGAATGTATTGATTGCGGTGTATGTGAACCCGAGTGTCCGGAAGGCGCAATATTTCCTGATACTGCACCACAAGCAGATGGCTGGGTAGAAATTAATCAAAAGTATGCAGACCTATGGCCTGTTATCACACAGAAAAAAGATCCTATGCCTGATCACAGTTATTATGGTCCTAAAAATGGAACTTGGGATCCAAATGAATCAAAAACACATCTACTAAGTGAGAAGCCAGGCGAAGGGGACTAACTCATAAATACTCCTATAAGAGGAGAAAATTATGACGCAACCAAGTCCCTATAGTTATAGGGTAAAAAGCATAGTAAAAATCATTGACGGAGACACATTTGATTGTATAATGGATTTAGGATTCGATGTGTTATTAGAGGCAAGAGTACGTATGTACGGAATAGACACACCGGAAAGTAGAACAAGAGACCTAGAAGAAAAGAAGTTCGGATTACTGGCTAAAGATTGGCTAGGCAATCATCTAAATGACGATATTATTATATCAACTGAATTAGATAATGAAAAAGGCAAATTTGGCAGAGTACTCGGAACAGTATGGGCAGAAGGTATCAACATCAACGAAAAAATGATCGATGAACATATGGCAGTAAGATATCATGGTCAAGCTAAAAGCGATATCGAAGACGAACATTTGAACAATCGGCAACTACTAAAAGAACAAGGAAAAGTATAATGTTATTGACAGTCACTGAAACCGCAAAAAACTATTTGGCAAATATGACCAAGCAACACGACAAACGTTACGTGAACTTGGCAGTCAAAGGCGGCGGTTGCAGTGGCTTTCAGTATGAATGGACATTCACTGACGAGCCTGAAGGCCCTGTGATCGAAGACATACTAAGTTTAGATCCTATGGCAGAAATGTTTGTGTTTGGATGCACAGTAGATTATGTTAACGAATTAGGCGGCAGTTACCTGACCGTAAAGAATCCCAACGCAACTGCTTCATGCGGTTGTGGGGAAAGTTTCGCAGTATAACGGAGGACTAAATGAAAATTATTACTGGAAGCAGTAACCAGCCTTTTGCACAAAAGGTTGCGGAACACTGTTTTACCGATCTCGTTCCAGCAGAGCTCAATCGGTTTAGTGACGGAGAAATATGTGTAGAGGTTAAAGAAAACATCCGAGGCAAGGATGTTTTTTTAGTGAATAGCACCTGTACTCCTGTAAACGAAAGTTTAATGGAACTATTAATTATGATAGACACTGCTAAACGTAGCAGTGCGCAGAGAATTACAGCAGTAATTCCGTATTTTGGATATGCAAGACAAGATCGTAAGAGTGCAAGTCGTACTCCTATTACTGCAAAACTAGTAGCTGATCTATTGCAACGAGCGGGCGCAGATAGAATTTTAACAATGGATCTACATGCAGGACAAATACAAGGCTTTTTTGATATTCCTGTGGATGATTTAACAAGCCGTGTAGTATTTGCCAAAGACATCAAACGTTCGATTGGCATTAGAGAAGAACCTGAAGTAGAACAAGCAGGCACAGTGTTTGTGTCACCGGATGCAGGCGGCGCTGTTAGAGCTCGTAAGTTTGCTGATATGTTTCATGGAGATATTGCTATTGTGGACAAACGCAGACCTGAAGCTGGTGTAGCGGAAGTTATGGCACTAATTGGCGATGTAAAAAACAAGCATGCAATCTTAGTAGATGATATTGTGGACAGCGGCGGTACATTGTGCAAAGCGGCTGAAGCTATCTTAGATGCAGGTGCGCTAAGTGTTCGTGCATACATTACACATGGTGTACTCAGCAACGGTGCAAGTAAAAAGATTGATGCTAGTAAACTAGAAGAACTGGTAATCAGTGACAGTATTCCTTACAAAGGCACAAGTAAAAAAGTGAGACAAGTGAGTCTAGCACCTTTGTTTGGCGAAGCAATGCGTAGGATTACCAACGAAGAATCAGTGAGTAGTTTATTTCAATGACAAGATTTATAGCAGCAATGGACCACAGTGGCGGTAGTAGTCCCGGCGTACTAGAACGTTACGGTTATACTGATGCGCACAACTTACCACATGAAGTAGTAATGGATGATATCCATTTGATGCGGTTGCGCATGGTGAACCATCCAGACTTTAACGGCGAAAACATCAGTCATGCAATACTGTACAAAGACACAGTAGACAGAGGCATGGTACCTATACTAGAAAACAAAGGTATTAGAGCTATTCTTAAAATAGATAGTGGATGTGAAGATAATGGTTACCTAAAATACTTTCGTTGGGACGAAATGACACAGTATGCACTGGACAACAATTGTGTGGGTACCAAGATGCGCAGTATTGTAAAAACACATGGCGCACTAAACATGATTGTAGATCAACAGTTTGCACTTGCTAAAAGTATAAGTGAAGCTGGATTGTTACCAATTGTAGAACCAGAGATTCCTATTGATCACGAAGATAAAGCAGAGTTAGAAAATTTATTAAAAGAAAAACTATCTGAACACTTGAAAAAATTCGAAGGACGTTGTATACTAAAACTAACACTACCAGATCAACCAAACTTGTACAAGGATCTTACCATGTACAATAACTTGGAAAAACTAGTAGGGTTAAGTGGAGGATATTGTACTGCTGAAGCATGCAGACGTCTTTCACAAAATGATCAAATGACTGCAAGTTTTAGCAGAGCACTTAGTGAAGGATTAAACATAAATCAAACAGATGCGGAGTTTAATGCAAAGCTATCTGAAAACATTCAACAGATACTGAAAGCGGTGTAGTGGCAAAAACTTGTAGTGAACACCATATATTGTTCCAACAAAATGCCGCAGGCGACTGGGAAGCCAATGACACAGTTTGTGGTTTAATAGTTGGAACACAAGTATGGTATTGCTGTCGAGAACACATGGAACAACGTATACAACCTGATTTAAGTGTAAAGTATGTAAAGAGCGAAGGAGTAAGTGATGACTGAGATCCAGCAATCCGTACCAGCCAACTACTATGGACACCCTAATGTGTATCCCAACAGCGAACACATTAAACCGCCAATGGAAAAAGAACGTATTCGAGTTGTAGAGCAAGCAACTAGAGCAGAAGTAAAACTTGCACAAACAAAAGCAATTGAAGAACGTTATCAAGAAATACAAGCGTTACGAGATCAAGCAAAATTAAGATATGAAACTGGCTCAACTACAACAGTAGGCGAGTTTATAGATATAGAGGTATAAATGTCACAAGTAGATTTAAACAAATACAAAGACTTTGTAGAAAAAGTCACCAGTAGTGAAAGCAATGCATTTGGCGCATTGCACAGTAGAATGATTGAACTAAGTGAGCAAGGTATAAATCCTGCACTGCTACTCACAGCTAGTATCGGTATGGCTAGTGAAGGCGGAGAGTTTAGTGAGATTGTAAAGAAGTGTACATTCCAAGGCAAGCCCATGAACGAAGAAACAATCTTTCACATGAAGCGTGAACTAGGAGACATCATGTGGTATTGGGTCAACGCATGTCGTGCTATTGGAGAAGATCCAAATGAAGTAGTAGCAGAGAATGTACGCAAACTTGAAAGCCGTTATCCAGGCGGCAGTTTTGATGTATACTTTTCAGAAAATAGAAAAGACGGTGATTTGTAAACTGTAATCTACACAGTTTATAAATAACGGTGTACGCAAGAAATTGTGTACACTTTTTATTATGATGGCCCAACAGGGCAGACCAAATATGGAGAAAAAATATGGTACGATCATTCGTAGCCGCACTCGTGGCGGTTTTTGCAGTAACAACAGTTGCTGAAGCACGAGAAATTAGAATTGTAGGTAGTTCTACAGTATATCCTTTCACAACAATCGTAGGAGAAACATTTGCCGCAGAGGGCAACACTGCTCCAGTTATTGAATCAACTGGCACAGGCGGTGGCATGAAACTATTCTGTGCAGGTACAGGTGTTGATCACCCAGACTTTACAAATGCTTCACGTGCAATCAAATCATCAGAAGTAGAGAAGTGTAGTGCAAATGGAGTAACACCCTTAGAAATGCTAGTTGGTTATGACGGTATTGTGTTTGCAACCAGCAACGAAGGCGAAGCATTAGAAATCACACCACGTGAGTTGTTCCAAGCATTAGCAAAAGATGTCCCACAGGAAAATGGCGACCTTGTTCCAAACCCATTCACAACTTGGAACCAAATCAATCCAAAATTCCCTAACACAAAAATTGAAGTATTAGGACCACCACCAAGTTCAGGAACACGTGATGCGTGGAGCGAACTGGTAATGGAAGCAGGCTGTAAGACTTATGGTTGGGTAAAAGACCTTAAGAAAGCAGACAAGAAAGCATACAAAGGTATCTGCCACGGTATCCGTGAAGATGGTGCTTATGTAGAAGCAGGTGAAAACGATAACCTTATCATTCAAAAACTTGCTAACAATCCAAATGCTTATGGTATCTTTGGTTATTCATTCCTAGACCAAAACACAGATGTTATCCAAGGTTCACCAATTGGTGGCGTTGTACCAACATTTGAATCAATCGCAGATGGTAGCTATCCAGCAAGCCGCGGACTATATGTGTATGCTAAAAAAGAGCATATGGGTGTAATTGACGGCATGACTGAGTTCATGGAACTATATCTCAGCGATGACGTAGCAGGTCAAGACGGTTCACTAGGTGATGCAGGACTTATTCCTCTACCACAAAATGAACTTGACACAGTACGTGCAAACGTGTTAAACTAAGTTTAATAATAGGAGAGTGCTTCGGCACTCTCCAACACATGAGGTAGATATGTTTATATGGATAGGCCCAAAGCAAAAGCAAAGCGGGTTCAGTGAAGACTGGCTCAAAGGCTTTTTTAGAGTTAGTAGTTGGATTACAGTGGGCATTACATTTGCCATCATTGCTAGTTTAAGTTACGAAACAATTAAATTTTTTACAATGGTTCCGCCCAGTGAGTTTTTCTTTAACACCACTTGGAGCCCACAAACAGCCTTTAGAGCAGACAGTGTAGGTAGCTCAGGTGAGTTTGGATTTGTTCCACTGATGTGGGGCACACTTTTTATTACAATTATTGCAATGTGCATAGCAGGACCAATTGGATTGCTTGCCGCAATTTATACATCAGAATATTTAAAACCCTCACACCGACAAGTTGTAAAACCGTTACTGGAAATACTGGCAGGTATCCCAACAGTGGTGTATGGATTCTTTGCCGCGATTGTGTTAGGTCCGTGGCTACGAAATATGGGTGTTACACTAGGTTTAGATGTAGCAACAGAGTCAGCACTAGCCGCAGGTGTTGTAATGGGTATGATGATTATACCCTTGATCTCAAGCATAACAGATGATGTTATAAAAGCCGTACCTAGTGCAATGCGAGATGGTGCAAGAGGTATAGGTGCTACACGAGAAGAAACTATTAAAGATATTATATTACCTGCCGCCCTGCCGGGTATTGTTGCAGGATTTATTATGGCCATTGCAAGAGCCATAGGTGAAACAATGATTGTTGTTATGGCTGCAGGACTAGCCGCTAATCTAACAGCTAATCCACTAGAAGCAGTAACAACAGTAACAGTACAGATTGTAACACTACTAATAGGCGACCAAGAGTTTGATAGTGCCAAAACACTTAGTGCATTTGCTCTTGCGTTCACACTCTTTGTGGTTACATTTATATTAAACTGGATAGCATATAGGAACTATAAGAATGCAATCGATAGACTTAAACAGTAAATTAGACGGCAAACGCAGACGCTTACAAAAAGGCCTAGAGTATGCCTGTAAGTCTGCACTTGCACTAACAGCATTATTGATGTTGGTGTTCTTTGCTACACTAGGCTATAGAGGTATAGGCGCATTTACACAAACTAAGATTGATGTTAGTGTTTATAGTATTGAAAGTAGTACTAAGAAAACTATAAACAGTGCTATGTATCATCTCTGGCCAGGCGCCGATAGGAAAACAAAAAAGGATTTACGACAGTTAGTTACACCTAATGCCTATTCGACATTAGATATCACAGAGCCTGGTGTATACACATTGGTAGCCCATACAGATGTTGATATGTATGTAAAGGGAGTTTATGACAAACTAACAGATAAGCAACGTTCAATAACAGATCAATTAATTGAACAAGGCAAAATATATCGCACATGGAATTGGGACTTTTGGCGAAACTCAGACAGTCGATCGCCGGAGATAGCAGGTATATGGGGAGCAGTGGTAGGTACTGTCTATACCATTGGACTGGCAGTATTGTTTGCATTTCCTATAGGAGTAGGATGCGCTACCTATATGGAAGAATTCCAAACAAAAAAACGTGGTTGGATACGAGACTTTATGGAGATCAATATCAACAACCTAGCCGCAGTACCTAGTATTGTTTATGGCTTGTTAGGTTTAGCATTGTTGATAAACTTCTTTGGTATGCCAAGGAGTGCTAGTTTAGTAGGAGCAATTACACTGGGCATCCTAATACTTCCTGTGATTGTTATTAGTGCTAGGACAGCTCTTAGAACAGTACCACAGTCAATCAGAGATGCATCAAATGCACTAGGTGGTAGTAGAATGCAAACAACTGTCTATCAAGTACTACCTGCGGCTATGCCTGGCATCATCACAGGAACTATCATAGGTATTGCTAGAGCAATAGGAGAAAGTGCGCCACTACTAATGATTGGTATGGTTGCATTTATTTTGGTTCCGCCTAGCACACCTTGGGATAGTGCAACAACATTACCTGTTCAAATTTATCTTTGGGCAGACTCGCCTGAACGAGGCTTTGCTGAGAAAACCAGTGCGGCGATCCTTGTTCTACTCTCAGCACTCATAGTGCTAAACGTATTAGCAATCTGGTTACGAAAAAGGTTTGAAATAAAATGGTAAGAGAAACACTAGAACTAAATTCAAGTTCAAAGATCAATGTTCGAGGATTAAACATCTGGTATGACGATCATCACGCTATTATTGATGCTGACTTACAGATACGCAAGAACAATGTAACAGCATTGATTGGCCCTAGTGGCTGTGGCAAGAGCACATTCCTAAGAGCATTGAATCGTATGAATGACTTTGTTGATATTTGTCGTACAAAAGGAAGCGTAGACATTGATGGCACAGACATTTATAGAACACAGTATACCAATGTAAACAACTTGCGTAAGAGTGTAGGCATGGTATTCCAAAAGCCCAATCCTTTTCCTAAAAGTATCTACGAAAACATTGCGTATGGTCCTAAACTGCATCGTATGTACGAAACAAAAGAACAGTTAGATGCTATCGTAGAAGACAGTCTAAAGAAAGCAAATCTCTGGACGGAAGTAAAGGATAGATTACACGACAATGCGTTTGGCCTTAGTGGCGGACAGCAACAGCGACTATGTATTGCTCGTAGCCTTGCAGTTGATCCACAGATACTACTGTTGGACGAACCGTGTTCAGCACTGGATCCGATATCAACCAATGCTATAGAAGAACTAATACTCGAGTTGAAGAAGAACTACACCATTGTTATTGTCACACACAACATGCAACAGGCTCGGCGTATATCGGATACAACAGCATACTTTCACTTGGGAGAGATCATTGAAAAAGGTAGTACAAAGAAAATCTTTGAGAACCCTAACCATAGAAAAACAAAGGCATACGTAAGTGGAGACTTCGGTTGACACAATGCTGATAACTATGTTATAGTATATTATGTTTTTAAATATAGAAAATCTAACAATCGAGCAACTTTTAGAGAAACAAATAGAGTTGCGACAAAAATTGTCTCAGGCTCAAAGCACAGGAATGGTTGGGCCTGCGGTACAAATTCAAAATATGCTAGATCAAGTAAGCATTGAGATGCAAGCAAAGAGTCAACTTCAAGCACTTGAAAAAGAACGAGAGCGTAAAATTGAAGAAGGCAAAGACCCAGACGATGATGTGTTAAATATAGGATGAAGATGACTGACCTTAACGAAGTAGTAGTAGACGAAAATGATCTAGTCGAAGGTATGCTACAAGGCAAAAGTGCCAAGTATGTTGTAACCAAAGACGCTGAAAAGATCGATAGCTACAATCATTTTTGTACACTGTTCAAATTTGATGATCAAATTGATTATGAAACACCTGCCGACTCAAGTGATAAGTACAATTATAAAAATGCTGACAATTGGTGGATGCCAGAAGAATACAAACAGCTGAACATCGTTGATTATATACTAGGACTAAGTCCCGAAGAAAATCAACAGAGGTGTTTGGAGGAACTTGAAGAATTTAAACAGCGTGATATGCTTCCGATGCTACAGTTTCTAGTATACATGGTAGACCAACTAAAACACAACAATATATTGTGGGGAGTTGGAAGAGGATCAAGTGTTTCAAGCTATATTTTGTATCTAATTGGTGTACATAAAATTGACAGTGTTAAATACAATTTGGATTACAAGGAATTCTTAAGATGAGTAGAGGCAATCGTACAGCAAGAGGTGTTATGTTAGACATGGCAGCACTTGCTACTAAACACGAAATGACAAGAGCAGTTGGCAATGTGCCAATGAATGCTAGAGGTGATAGGCTTAACCAAGATGGCACTGTGAGAATGAAAGCAGAAGAAATTGCAGTTGCACACCACAATATGCAAGAGGCTCCTGCTAACACGCCAATCAGTGATCCGAAACCAATACAAGCAACTGTACAAGAACCAGATGAGTTTGCAGAGCCAGAGGTGCCAGACTTACAGGAACAGTTTACGCAACAGCCAGAAGCAGTAAGTAAAATTACTAGAACCAGAGATGACGGAACAAAATACGTGGAAATTGAATACGACGACGGTAGTATAGAAACTATAGAACTCGAGGAATAATGCCCAACATAGAAATAGCTACTTCGCCTACAGGGCGGAGTCCAGAGAATAAATTTTTCTTTGGAGAAGCAACCAAACACTTGGATCTTACTAGACCTAAGTACAACAAAATTGGTCTCGAATCAGACTACAGAGACTTTTTTGCCATTATGGCACAACAACCAAACTACAAACATGAGTTAGAGTTTACAAGCGTTGGTATCCGTTTTAGGGTACTTACAAATGATGATAGACATGCACAGTTTGTTCGCAACATGTTTACAGTCGAAGCAACAGACCAAGAGCCAGACTTTCAGATACTACACAACACAAGCGTACAAGTAGATGAACCTAAAATATTTGTACACTTAGACAAAGGCGAAATGCTAATAGCAGGCACAACTTTTTTAGGCGAAATCAAAAAAGGTGTATTTGGTATCATTAGTTTTATGTTACCTGATAGTGGTGTGATGCCTATGCATTGTAGTGCATTTACTTACAATGATACAACAAACTTAATGTTTGGTCTTAGTGGCACAGGCAAGACTACACTCAGCAGTGATCCAGATTATGAACTTATCAGTGATGACGAAGTTGCATGGCATCACGATGGTATTCAAATGATCGAAACAGGATGCTACGCAAAGTCAGAAGGACTTACACCAGAAACACATCCTACTATTTTCAATGCAGTAGAACTTGCTCGTGAACGTGACACATTGGTTGTAGAAAACCCAGGCGTACCAAATGCACGTTTAAGTTATCCACTTGATTGTGTGGAAAATGCACATGATACTCAAACTAAGTTTGATCATCCGGACAACATATTCTTTTTAACGATGGATGCCAAAGGTGTATTTCCGCCTGTGAGTAAAATTACAAATGGAACTATTAGACGTTTCTTTGAAACAGGATACACCAGTCAAATGCCAGGCACAGAAGCAGGCACCGACGAGATTAAACCATTGTTTAGTCCTTGTTATGGATCACCTTTTATGCCAAGAGCAGTACGTGAATACAGCGACTTATTAATACAAAAGATTCATGCTAACGACTGTAATGTATATTTGATTAACACAGGCATGGACAGAGATGGTGAACGTTTTTCACTAGACTTTACTAGAGAATGTGTTAAAATGGCAATTGAACAAGGTGCACCTGATAACAGCGATGCATGTTTAGAGATATTAGAAGAATTAATCAAGGAGTAATTAATGAAAAATATAAAAGCAGTTAGACACAGCGTATTAGCATTTTTTGTTAACCCGCCTGGCGAAGGACGCACAAAAGGTGGTATTATCACACTAGACGACAATGGCGATACAACAGGTATCAAAACTCGCTTCTTTGAAGTACACGATGTTGGCAGTGACAATGAAGTAACTGATGATGTGAAACCTGGTGACATTGTTGCTGTAGCTCACGGACGTTGGAGCAGAGGGTTTGATGTAGATCATCCAGAAGGCAAAAAATTATACGCACTTGATCCAAAAGATATTATGGGCATCTGGACAGGAGACAGAAGTGTGTTAGAGTATACAACACGATGAGTAATGTAATTAATTTTCCCACTGACTGCGGGTACAAAGTTTTGTTTAATTTGCCCAAAGACAAAGTAATTGCAATGCGTAAGTCAGCTGAAGACGATTTCGATATCGAAATCTCAGACGGACATGGCATAGCATATGTTAGAGCAACAGGCAAAATAACTGCTGCAAGTAAAATTAAAAAAGTTTTTCCTAGTGCTGAAATAGTTGAAACCACGCCAATATGAGTTTTACAGCGCACTTAGAATATATATTTCATATAACATGCACCAGTTGCAAATGTTATTTCACTTATGCTGTAATGCAAAAAAACTTTAAAATAGACAGAGGTCAATATTATTGTCCTAAGTGTGGAACAAAAGGCAGTGTTAAAGTCGAAGAAGAGGTATAACAATTTCAAACTTTGGTATGTTCACTTACGTGCCGAAGGAATTCGCATGTATGGAAAAGATCAAAGTGACTTGGCTTGGTATGCAAGATACAGTAGATGGAATTGTTTTTGGTGGGCAGTGAGCAACAGTAAAACCCACAATATAGATGGAACGTATTTTAAATATGATTAGTATTGGTATAAATGGATTTGGTAGAATAGGTCGTTGTGTGACACGTCACATAATGGATCAACGCAGTGATATGCAGATAGTGCAAATCAATGCTACAGGCGGCAGAGAAACAAACATGCATCTGCTCAAGTATGATAGTGTACATGGTAGATACAATGGCGCAATACATGATCCTATACTGTGGACTGAAGAGCGTGACATTGCAAAAATTAAGTGGGCTAATGTAGATGTAGTGCTAGAATGTACAGGTGCATACAACAACGGTGTACAGTGTATACATCATACAATCAATGGTGCTAAGAAAGTTGTTATAAGCGCACCTGCAAAGGAATGTAAACGCACAGTTGTATATGGTGTTAATCACAAAGACATAGACAAAAATGAACGTGTTGTAAGCAATGCCAGTTGTACCACAAACTGCCTAGCACCGCTTGTTAAAGTATTAGATACACACCTAAACATTAAACGTGGTCAAATGACAACCATTCACAGTTATACTGGTGACCAAGCAACCATAGACAAAAAACACAAAGATCCGTATAGGGCTAGAGCAGGCGGTGTTAACATTATTCCCACTAGTACTGGCGCCGCAAAAGCGTTAGACTTGGTTTATCCCAATGTACAAGGAAAGATCAAAGGCAGTGCAATACGTGTTCCTACTCCAAATGTAAGTTGTGTGGATCTAACAGTAGAAGTAGAAAAAGAATGCAGTGAACAAACTGTAAACGAATTTATGAGATTAAGTGCTAACAACGAAATGCGTGGAATAATTGGGTATGATGCACAACCACTGGTAAGCAGTGACTTTAATACAACCAAAGAGAGTTGTATTTTTGCACCAGATCAAACAAGAGTGGTTGACAATCACCTGGTTCGTGTGTTAGCATGGTATGATAACGAATGGGCATTTAGTTGCAGAATGGCAGATGTTGCCGCACACATGATGAGGATTTAAAATGAAAGACATTTGGGTAGAAAAGTATCGACCTAAGACAGTAAGTGAATATGTGTTTAAAGACGAAGCACAAAAACATCAAGTAAAAACATGGGTCACTGATGGTGGCATTCCACACTTGTTGTTTAGTGGTAGTGCTGGTACAGGCAAAACAACACTTGCAAAAGTTCTTATCAATGACTTGGGTGTACAAGAAGCTGATGTACTTCTAATCAACGCAAGTCGTGACAATGGTGTTGATCTTATTAGACGTAAGATCACAAACTTTAGTGAAACTATGCCTTGGGGTGATTACAAAGTTATCTTGCTTGATGAGGCTGATTATATCAGTGCAGAAGGACAAGCGGCACTGCGTGGTGTAATGGAACAATATCATCAAAGTGTGCGTTTTATTCTCACATGTAACTATCCCAATAAGATTATTCCGGCACTGCACAGCAGATGTCAAGGCTTTCATATTACCAGTTTAGACACAAATGAATTCACTGCACGAGTTGCAGAGATATTGATTGAAAACGGTGTCAAGTTTGAACTGGACACACTGGACAGTTTTGTTCGTGCAACATATCCAGACTTGCGTAAGACTATTAACAATGTGCAAATGGCAGTTGTAGATGGCGAATTAAAGCAAGCGGAACAAAGTGATCAAGACACAGGCTGGCGCATCAAAATGGTTGACTTGTTTAAAGCAGGACAAGTGCGTGAAGCTCGCAAACTTATTATTGCAAACTGTAGAACTGACGAATATGAAGAGATGTATCGTTGGTTATATCGTAATGTAGAGTTCTTTGGTAACACAGAGGACAAACAAGATGAAGCAATCATTGTTATCAGAAACAGTATGGTCAAGCACACACAAGTTGCTGATCCTGAAATAAATCTTTCAGCTACACTAATAGAGCTAATGAATCTATGAAGAAGGTAGCTGTGTTTGGTGATAGCTTTTTATCATACTCAGGACCTGATCCTTTAAAAGGAGAACATTGGCTACAACGTTTGGAAATGAGAAAAAATTGCACAGTATACAACAAATATTCTCAAGGCGGTAGTGGGCCTCTGAATGCTATTGCAAACTTTTACAAGTGGCAAAGCAACAAAGAATCAAAAACATATGACCTATTAATTTTTGCTTGGAGTCAACCTAGTAGACTTTTTCATAAAATTGTTGAGGATATAAATTTTTTTAGTGCTCAGCATGAGGTGGCTAGACAGAAACCCGAGTTCAAAAAAGTATATGAATCAGCACATGAGTACCATTCTAATTTTTACATACATCAATATGAAGATATGAAACTTGCTGGAGTGCTCCAATGGTTTGACAAAGTATTGTGCAGAGACTTTTCCCATAAAAAAATAATACATTTTCATAGTTTCAGTGCTGGTGTTGAGTTTGCAACAGGAGACACACAACTTATACAAAATCAATATCTCTATCATAGATTTGCAAGTGGTGTAACAATGTATCCAAGTCTAATGTGGTTTAGTGAAAATGATCCAAAATATAATGCAAAGCAACAATACAGAGATCAAAGGAATGGACATCTTAGCAATCCTGACCATGAAATTATTTACAACAAACTTATTGAAGCAATAGATATGAATGCTGGTGATGAATGTTTACTTACTGATGCAAAGCCACAATACATCATGGACAAATATGTAGATGTTTGGAAGTTATTAGATATAAGTTCCTAGTACAAACATACCGCCTGCTCGGTAACAACCTATAAAATACTCTGTTTACGCTAAATACTAGCGCAGACAGAGGAGTACTTTAATGGGCGATGCATTCAAATTGATTGCAGATGTTGGTTTTCCAATCGCGGCAGCTGGTGCTGCTGGCTACCTAGTTTTCCTCACAATAAAATTTATTCTCGACGGTGTTACAGGAAGTGTACAAACACTGGCAGGTATCATTAAAAGTTTGGACAATCGTGTACAAACAATGAACAATGATCTTGTTAAAATTGATGCACTTATGAGTCATGCATTAGGAGTGAGACCCAATGTTGATCGTATTGCCGCCAACGAGGGTAAAGATGACGCACGTAAAGACTGAGGAGAGAAATTATGATGTGGGTAGACTATACAATCGACAGCTTGCCTGGCGGTAAAGGCTTTACAGTTAAAGGCGACTGGGAAGGCGAAGTTATGGGAAAATTAGCAGACGGTAGCAGTAAAGATAATTGGTTGTATAAACCAGGAGATCGTTTTATTGTTAACGAAAGCGGTTGGCTTATTAGATGTAATCCAGAAGACGAAGCTGCAAGAGCATCTGATCAGGAAAGTTAATGAGTCAGTTTGCTGACTGGGTTAACCAGTATGGATTTCCTATTGTTGCGGCAGTAGGACTTGGATATTTCATATATTATATTTGGGTATGGGCAACAACAAAGGTTAAACCTGTGATAGGTGCGGCCATGGGTGATCTAATAGACCTAGTGGACAGAATAAGAATGTTAGATAACGATATGATACGTCTAACACAAAAGTTAAACAGCGTATTAGAATTTAAAGAAGAATATGAAAAGATGACAGGCAGAAAAATGGACATCGATTTAGACGATATCGAAAACCAGAAAGTGAGAGACAATGACAAAAATATTAGAAGGAATAAAGGTAGCTGAGCAATTACCAGCAGATTATCCAATGGTAGAGGGTGTATCTGATGCACCACTACACACTAACCAGTATGAAGCAAACAAGCCTATTAGGAAATTTCTAGAAGGTAGAGAATATTTGCTCAAGCAACTAGTAGAAAAACTTACTTCGTAGTTGCAATAAAAACTCCATTCCAATCAGAGGGTAGATCCTGTGTTTTCATATATTCACAGCGTTCTATCCACATGTCGTAATAGCCTTCCATCTTGTGATCAAAGTGATCATGCAATAAACGACACTTGGCAATAGCATCGTCAAAACGTTGTGCTTGGTAGTCTTCGTGCATTTGTTGATGTTTACGTTGTGCCGCTGCCCATGCTGGAATTGTATCATCCAACACAGTCCAAATACCAATACCAACAGTTTTTCCTTTTACAGCAAGGTCATCTACTTTGAGGTAGAAGAAGTCGTCTTTGGTTTGTTGGTATGTCGCATCTCCAACAAGTAATACACATCCGTATTCTTTACACTTGCTTTCAATACGAGCGGCTGTACTGACCGAGTCTCCAAGTACATCGTAACTGTGTCTTTGTGTACTTCCCATCTCTCCCAAATAGCCAAGCCCAGTATTGATACCAGCACCCATACCAACAGGTGGCCTACCTTCACTGGTGATTTTATCATTGAACTTCTCCACTGCTTTGAGCATGTCTAGACCACACTGCACAGCGGTGCGTGGATGATTAGGATCATCTATAGGTGCATTGTGTACATGCATACTAGCATCTCCAATATACTTGATTATCATTCCGTCCATGTCCAGAACAGGTTGTGTAATGGCATCCATGTAGCCATTCATAATCTTTGTTAGCCCTTTTACATCGTCACCAAAACTTTCTCCTAGTGGTGTAAAGCCACGTAAGTCACTGAAGCATATGCTAACTTCTTTCTTCATACCGTCTTTTATAAGTGCAGGATTCTCTTGTAACATACGCACAACTGTAGGTGATGCATATCCAGCAAATTGTTTTTTGATCTTTTGCTTTTCAAAGAACTCTAATACAAATCTTGTAAACACTGCATGTAAGCCAACCAGTACTACTGCAACTATTGGCATAGTGCCATCTATTAGATACAAGTAATTGGTCCATGCATACCAAACACCATATACAATACCACCAGCAAATCCAATTAGGCTGATTCCTGCAAGCCAATAGGGCGAATAGCGTCCAAGTATAACGATCAAGAATCCAATACTAAATGTAGTGGCTAATTCTAAAATAAATGCCCAATACGGACGAGATATTGTGTCTCCATCCATAATATTTTGTAACGATACAGCCGCAGGCATATAGTTGTATTGTCCGCCTTTTGGACTTGCAATTATACCGCTAATACCATCTGCACTTGGTCCAATAATAACAGTTTTACCTGCCAGCATATAAAAATGTTCTTCTTCTGCGGCACTGATAGTCTCGAACTGTTTATTCCAGCGCAACCATATTCTTGCGTTAGGATCTGTTTGTATAATAGGATATCCAGGTACACGCATTTTGTCAATGCCGCCTGCATTTGATTTAACTTGATAGCTGGGTTCTCCAACAGCAACACGTATAACTTCAATTGCTAGTGCAGGATAAACATCTTCTCCTATACGCATTAACATAGGCAAACGCCTTACTACACCATCTATCTCTGGTACTGTGTTTAGTACGCCAACACCATCTGCATACTCGCCAAACTCAGCTATTGGACCTAGCATGCCTTGCCATTCAAACAAGAACGGAAGCGGGTCACCTATCTTAGCAACACCTCTAGGAACACCATTACGATTAGCACTGAAACTTCCGTTCTGTGCAATAACAACACCATTGCCATTGATTGCTTCCAAGAGTTCTTGGTCACCGCCTAGTCTATCATATTCACTAAACAGTACGGGCAACACAATTATGCCAGCACCTGCTTCTCTGAGTTTCCATATTATATCTGCAAGAACATCACGCTTCCAAGGCCATTGTCCATATTTTTCAATAGCATGTTCATCTATTTCAACAATAGCGATGTCTCTGCTTTGTATAGGTTCATCGTATTGTTGTAGGAGGTCAAAACTTTTGAGTCGTGCAGTTTCTACAACAAAGTTATTGCTGTAGTGAAATGCAGTTACCAACAATACTGTTACAAATGCCAATGTCCAATGTGTAATAACTTTCATAACATTACTTATTAATTTTGACTCACAGTTACTGAACAACCATTACCATTAGTACAAATACCTGTCAGGCTGTAAGTCTTGCTTGTGGTTGTGTTATTAGTAGTCTGATTGCTGATCACTGAATAAGCACCGCCACCGTTTGTGAGATCAACTTCAAATGAATGTCCCATAGTTCCACGTTGACTAGCATCAACTGTATGCCCATCACCTGTAAGCACTATGTCTGCCCATTGTTGACCGCCATTGCCACGTTGATATAACTCAACATCATTGTTGTCACCTTGTATTTCAATAAAGCCATCGTGTCCTGCTTTACCTCTTTGTGTATGTGTCACACCATTGTTATCACCATTTACAACATTTGCTATGTGATGTCCAGCGCCACCTCCACCACCTCTGTTTTCATCAGTTTGATAACTGTCTAGAATATTGTTATTGCCTGTAACAGTCCAGTATACTTCGTGGTCACCAGTTTCGTCACCGTCTACAGTGTTATCATCGTGTTTGCCTTGCCAAGCATTGACAGCATTGTTATTTCCTGATACTACAACACGGCTAAAGTTATTGTCTGATTCCTGATAACTGTCTAAGTCATTGCTGTCTCCGTCGGCTTCAGCATACGATTCGTTGGAATCACCTTTTTGGTATATTACTATTGTATTGCCATCATCGCTGTAACTACTACCAGCTTCAGCGTGAGCATCATTGTTGTCACCTAGTTGTGTAATGCTCATTGTACAGTCTTCACCGTGGCAGTCTATCACAGCCGCATTATTATCGCCAGTTTGTGTAAGAGTGCTACTACTATCTCCTACATCAGCATTGTAAAATCCAAGGGTATTGTTGTTGCCTGTTTGTGTATAAGTGTATGTAGACGGACCAAGACTTCCTAGCAGTCCTTTGTTTGATAGGTTATTCAAATCACCAATTTTGTTGTTTTCGCCGTCTTGAGTAATAGTCACAGTGACATCGTCACCTATCTGATTGAGATAGATTTCATTGGCACTAGTAGGTGCGCTGAGTAATAGTAATACTGTTGTTATTACCAACCCCGACATCATATTCATAAATTGTCCAATCTTGTTGTTGTAAATCTAATACATAACCGTACAGTGTACTTAATCGTAATTGAAAAAAGTTATCTCCGGCATTGTCTTCACGCCTCACTAAGTGAGTATCATCTTGTAGTTCATAAAATATTCCAGATTTAAGATCTAGTCCTTCCTTCTTCACAGTAAAAAAGGCTTGGTTTTGTTTAAGCAGTTCGTCTTTAAAAATTTCCATAAGTGCAGCATTGAGTTGATCTAGCATGTCATATAATACATCTGCCAACATGTAGTCTGTTTCATCTAGTTGTGTTTTCCAAATGCCTTCGATACTGTCAGTGAGTGCATCTACGTCTAATGCATCAAAATCTAAGAAGTCCAATCCTAAAAAATCAAACATTTTTCTTCGTTGTAATCTTATTTCATCTTCTTCTTCGTCATATGGTTTCTTTTTTCTCAGTATTAACAGTTGACTTATCATCTTTTCATCTAAGTCTAGTACCAATGGCTTACTAGGAGGTTGACTGCTTATGCTTGTAATAGTAGTTTGAAATGCTTGATTCATTATTACAAACCCTGCATCAGTTTCTACTTCAATCTCTCCTGTGTAGCACATACCCTCTTCGTCACAACTAGGTAACAGTGTAATCATACTGCCGCCCACTTCGTCAACAACCATTACAAAATCTGTACCACGCACACCAATAGTTGCACTAGGTGTTCTGATCTTGACATTTTGTTTGAAGTTTTTTGCTATTTGCCCGCTGGCATATCTCACAGTACCAATAGTAGCACGTAGTCCTAGTGCCGCTTTGCCGTTGGCTGGATCATACACAAACTCGTCGATTAGTAATCTGCTGTGTTCAGTGATATCAACACGGGTGTCGTCAATAAAGTCAATCTGCATTTGTCCTCGAGCAGTGACAGCCGTGTCCATGCTCATCACACCAACACCTGTATCACCGTTGATTACTTCATTGTTTCTTTCTAATACACCACTGCCACGAATTTTACCTATTGCACCTGCATCAACATTTGCTAGTGCTATAGTTGGCAGTAATAAAAATATACTAGTCAGTTTGGCTAATAGTGACATCTTGATCATCGCCTGTAAACGTTGCGTCTACTGTGTTGTCGTTTATACCGCCTTGTGTAATATCGTAAAAACCGCCACCGCCGGTTACTGTCAGGTTAACTGTGTGTCCGTTGGTACTTCCGTCACCGTCTATATCAAAGGTAAATTCGTTTCCTGCATCACCATTTGTACTGTTAGTTGACAAGCTAGTACTGTTGTTTGATACTACTGTAATTGCAGCACTTTCACCATCTACTGCGGCATTAACAATATTATCATCGCCTGTGATAGTAAATGATATTGATGCTGAATCAGCATCAGCAGTTTCACCTATATCAAAATCATATGTGTTGTCGTCACCTGTTGTAGTTATGTTTAGTGTTACAGTTTCACAGTTACCTACACTTGCACTACTACACTTTAAATCAACAGTGTTGGTATTTCCAGTAAATACCCATGTACCTGTGTAAGTAGCACCTTTAATAACTGCTGCTATGTCGTTGTTGTTGCCTGTTTGTGTAATAGCAAAAGTCATGTCATCTCCATTTAGTACGACATCTGTTGTGCTATCACCAAAATCGTTGCCAGATCCATCTTGTGTAATATCTAAATCTAAACTATCACCAACTTGGGTTATATAAATCTCATTCGCTAATGCAGGTGTAACTAACAAAATAAGTAGACTGCTTAAAATAAAATTTTTCATATTGTGTTCACTCTCTATTTGGTTAAACTATTGTTGTCCAAACTGTTTGAATTTCCAATAATTTTTTCTCTCGCCTTCATAGATCATTTCAACCACCCCTGCTTCTATTGCAGCTCTCACTGCATAGTTCACTGGTTCATTGACACTCCAACCAATTTCACTTTCAACAATCTTGGTACCGAGGTCTAAAAATTTAAACACGTCTGTACCTGATCTATAACTAGCAATAGTTTTTTCTGTGGCAACACTTAACATTACTCTACCTGTGCTAACACTTACTAATCTAATTACTACGGTCACTGTATCTATTCTATATTCGTCCTGCATTCCTATTCCAAGGTAACGTGCTCCTGCACCTCCCATTGCAACGTTACTGTCGTATCCAACAATACCGCCTTCTAGTAATAAGCCTGCAAACAACATAGGCTTGAGCGGAGTAGGACCAGTTGATTTTTCTTTTTCATACACTTCTCTGGTGTTACGTATCAATTGACGTTCCTTGACCAAGTTATCTAAACCAACTCTTTCAACTACATCAAACCAACTTGCACCACCTACATCTTGTAGTGCTTTTATTACCCATACTTCACTGCCTTGCGTTACTGCACTACTCAAGTTTGCTAATCTATCACTGGGTTTACGTTGTCCGGTTTTATCCATAAAATTGTAAACAGCGATAGTTATCTTTTTACCATCCAGTTCAGGCACAGCATCCAGCCGAATCTGTTCCGGACTACTTTGTAGTCTAGCAGGTCCTGCATTATCTTTAATACTCTTGGCTGCGTTGTAGCCGGAGCATCCAGATAAAGCAATAAAAGTGAGTAATATTGCTAATTTTCTAATCAAAAGTTAAAGTCTCCCGCACCTGGAATAGTTATTTCTGTGTAGCCATCTGGACCATCTACAATCAATGTAATATCGCCTGATGTTGGATCTTTGCTCCACGTAATAGTATTCCCTTCTACTTCTGCTGTACCTGTATTACTACATGTATCTCCACATTCAGCAAACATATTGTCCACCATTTGTTTTGATAATGTAGCATAGATACGTGATTCTAAATTGCGTATAAATTTGTTTAATACACTATTATCCAACTCACGTTCTATTCTATCAGCTTCAGCTTCTGCTTCTTTACGGAGGTCTTCTTGTCGATTAAACTGTAATTGTTCTACGCTAAGTACATGTGTACTGTAACCATTGCCGTAGTGAAACGCAGGACTTTTAAAGCCCCAAGTTAATTCAGCTACTGCACACGCAGGCACCAGTATAAAAAAGGCACATATGGCGTATAACAATTTTTTCATAGTCACTCTCCGCTGTTATTTATAAATAGGTGTAAATATTTTTACACCAATAGGTAAAAAAATGCGTATTTTATACAACTATTTATCGAGGAAAGCATGGAACCCAAACATCTAAAGCACATTATTATTAAAAGTGAACAAGAACGAGAACGAATGAAACAAGAGCAAGATGCACTGTGGGAAGCATTAGATGTGTTTGACATTGTTAAAGAAAACTTCCCAGAAGCACTACACGAAAGACTTGCGCAGGTTGAACAAGATGCAATTGTTGATGCATTGTATAAAACACAAGGAAATCAAAAACAAGCGGCTGAAAAGTTAGGTATGGGCAGGACTCTTCTTATACATAAAATTAAAAAGTATAATTTAAATATGAACGTATTCAAAGGTAGGTGATTACCACCTACCTTGTCCTAGTCCTATGATCCAAATAATAAAACTAATGATCAAAGTCATTCCGGCAGCAAGAGCTAAACCAATAATCCATTCTAAGATTTTTTGTTTTCTTTCTTCTGCGGCGTAAACTGCCGCTTTACGTTCTCGACGCATTCTTGCTTCTATTTCAACAATTTCTTTCCATGCTGAAGGTCCGTAAAATAAACTAATGTGTGAACGTAATTCTTCACGCATTTCTTTTGCTTTTTGTTGGTGTCCCCAAACTTCAAGGGCATTTTGTTCAACTTGGCTTGCACCAAATATTTTTTTAAACATTGGCGGATTTTCTGCTTGTCTATGCGCAAAATCCAAATCACTCATTGACGTAGCCCACTGTTGTAGTGTGCCTGCCATATCATGTAAGTTTTTGCCTGTGTCTATAGCTGATTTAATGCCACGATATGCGGCGGTTGCCATACCTATTGCTGAAACCGGATCTATCATACTTGTCACTCTCACTCACGTACTAATAGTACTATACGTATTTAAAGAAGAAATGTGAAAAATAAAGCTGATATTTAAAGAAAAAGGTTGACAAGTAAGACATCTTGCTGTATATTATAAGAGTAAGTTAAGCAAAGAGGTGATAAATGCAAATCAAAGGTGCAATGACTGTTTTAGAAAGACGTGCTAAGTTTTATGGTAAAACTGTTGACTGGCTAATTGATGCTATGGATAATCACATGGATGAAAACCTGCGGGTCACTGAAGCATATGAAGTTTATAAACAGCATCATGGATATGTTTGGTGTGGCATTAATGGTCATGGTTGGACAACTCCTGAAAAGAACCGTGAAGAAACCAATGTTTACTTTGGTTACGGACATCAGTTAGAGTTGAACTTATAAGAGTAAGCAACGGAGTTATTAAAATGTATCAAGTTGAATATGGCTACTATAACTATCCAAAAAAGATACGCTACTTCCAAACATATGAAAGTGCTCGAAAGTACTTTCACTACATCGGCAAACAAAAAGGTGTAAAGAAAGTAGAACTTACAGTACAGGAGGCACTGCGCCAATGACAGACGATGGTGTGCCAGTAATACTTGAAGATCTTACTGTTCAACAAGTTGAAATGCTGAATAAAATTTGGAGTTTTGAAACTGCTGAACAACTACAAGAGTTCAGAAATACACTGCCAATTTTTCGCAAACAAGAACTAGACACTCTTGTGCAAATGATTATAATGGAATTAGAAGGCGTTCGTGCCGAAGAGGATCTGAGCATGGCTCAGAATATGCTACGTGAACTTGGATACAGAGTGTAAAACTATCACTGATGCAAATCCCAACATGTTGATACCTTGGTATCTCATGGCGGCATATGCATACTATGAACTTGACGATTCTTTTTTAAGTGACGGCATGTTTGATAGTATGGCAAAAGAAATACATGCCAAGTGGGATGATATCGAACACTTTCACAAACATTTGCTAACTCGTATGGATCTTGTAGCAGGTACATACTTGGGCAAATACCCCGAACGGGTAAAAGGCGCTACAAAACATTTATTGGAAAAAGGAGTAGCCAATGGCTAAAGTAAGTGCAACAAGGCAAAAAGAAACACGTATTAAAAATTTCCTAGCAAACTATCAAACACAGTTTAGTATGGAAGATGCTGAAATTGATTTACGTACTATGAGTGAAAACTACGAACATGGTGTTATCCCTAGTGTAGATGTTGCGGCAGCAATCAATGCTGTACTAGGCGATCCTTTTACACCAAGCGACAGTATTGATCCACGCAAAGACAAAGCACTGCCTAAGTTTGCATGGGTTCCAAAAACAGAAACTGCTATTCAGCCAAAGTTTCAACGTGATGTAAGTCCTAATCATACTTACAAAATTGAAATGAATTTTGATGGAAGAAAAATTATTGTACCTTGTGCAGTAAAAGATCCTCGCACAGGACTTTACTTGCTGTGGGATGGTAACCATACCAGCCAAACTTGTATACGGCAAGGGTGGAGTCATGTTCCTGTTTGGTATATTGAAATCGAACCCATCGACGACGAGTCTGAAGATGACATGATCAAAAGAATGATTCAGCTAGCAGGAGAATCTTTTCTCAGTGTAAACAAGTTAAATAAACGTGCAGTAAAAAGATACGACGAACACATGATTCGTGTAGAAACATACGAACCTACAGCATTGAATATTCAATCAATTGTTGATACTGCTGGATGTGTTATCAAACGTGCTCCGGAAGGTGCAGGTGCAATTAGCCACATTGAACACTGTTACGGTGCTTATGAACTTACACAAGCCAGCACAGGTGTTAGGGGGATGTATCTTGCTAGAGCCTTGCGCTTTTATCGAAACATATGGCCCAAAGAAAACATTGACGGAGTGTTATCGTTGAGTTTGGCTCGTTTGTTTCAGCAAACAGAGTTAGCAACAGGAGTTTTACTACCTCCAGAGTTTGACGAAGAGTTTGGTGCTATACTACGTGATCTATACGGACCAGGAAGTATTGTGCAACATGAGCTAAAAGAGCAGTATGAAGAACACTTTGGAGGACTAGCAGGACACCCAATGGTGGTTACTAGCGGATTGATTTGTACCTATCTAAGACATGGTAAACAATTCCGTGTTGCACAACCTGAAACTGCTTTTCCAGTGAGGTAACAATGAAACCTTATGCATTATATATGAAATCATGTCCAGGGGATACAGATCCCCGACATTACAAAATTGGAGTTGCTGATCTGACAGACGGAAAACTACGCAAACGTTTAGCTACATATCAAAATGCCGTAGGTCCGGTACACGAAGAAAAGTATACTCGTGTATTTGTAGGAGATGAGAAACAAGTCAAACTCGCTGAAAAAGAATTTAAACGTGAATACCGAGATAAAATTGGCAGTAAGGAAGCAGGATTCAGTGAATGGATCAGTGATGTTGCACTGGATGAACTGGTAAGATTTGTGGACGAACTCAGACAAGATTATGCGATAAAAATCTCAAATGTTCCGTCTGAACTAGAACCATGTAACATGGCGACTTGTGAAGAAATCGAAGAATGGTTTAGGAAAAAGGGAGGCTGATTTCCAATAGGTTTTCAGCCTGCTGAACTTAGATTACTTTCGGTTCCAGATACCCCAGAGTACCCAGATAGCAATCAAGCCCATTAGGCCTTCTGCGCCTAGCGTTGAAA